>SKEB01000013.1_pt1 | contig 273739 bp, 238 predicted proteins | sample 4826561 | NCBI WGS metagenome assembly SKEB01 (sample SAMN11008820, study PRJNA524170) | human gut metagenome | biome: Human fecal sample; material: Feces; isolation source: fecal sample from pouch patient p17 | host: Homo sapiens | place: Israel: Tel-Aviv | collected 2016-03-29 | reverse complement strand
TCCCCACACCCCACCCCTCCGGGCACGCCGCTGTGCTACGCCTTGGAGTGTGTTAATTTATCGGCTTAGTCCTGTATGCTGCTGTATTGGCAGTGTCAGGCTGAGCCGATTTTTATTTCGTCGGACGGGAAAGCGGCCCGCGCAGCGGGCCTGTTCCCTGTTGTTAATGGGAGCGGGTTTATGCCAGTGAGGCGACAATAGATGGAAGCAGGTGAGCGTCGGCAATACAACAACAGACAGAAGTAGGTCTATGCCAGTGATGCGACAACAGACGTGAGCAAGTGAGCGCCGGCAATATAGCAACAGGCAGAAGTAGGTCTATGCCAGTGATGCGACAACAGACGTGAGCAAGTGAGCGCCGGCAATACAGCGACAGGCAGGAGCAGGTCAGCACCAGCAATACAACAGGCAGGAGCAGATTAGCGCCAGCAATAGAACAACAGGCAGGAGTAGATCAGCGCCAGCAATACAACAACCACCAGGAACAGGTCTGCTGCGCAGACCGCCTTCCGTCCGGCGAAAAAAAATCGGCTCAGCCTGATGCCACCAATACAGCAGCATACAGGCATTTGCCAATACACTACCCCATACCACAGCGCAGAACAGCGACGTGCCCGGAAAGGGGGAGCGCGAGGGGGAAAAGCGGGCTTCGTAACTCCGAGCGCCATTCCCCCTCGCAAGCTTGCCCACGCCAAAGTGTCCCCCAGAAAGGGAAACCTGCCCACGCCAAAGTGTCCCCCCTGGAAAGGAAACGCCCTCCGCCAGGAGCGTCCGTCAGACGCCCGACATTGTACAATATCTGGTACAATTTTCTCATTATTTTTATCAATAATACAATTACATGTATATTATAAAGAACATACTTCCAAGCTGTTGACTTTAAATTCGGAATCTGTTATCTTATGGTCGTCATGAGAAATGTTATATATTACTAACTGCGCGGGCAGTGAACGAAATATTGAGACAACAGGAAAGGATGTGTAACAAATTGGCAAAAGTTGATTTTGAACAGTGGAATGGTTTTAAGGGTGATCGTTGGAAAGAGAAGATCGATGTTCGTAATTTCATCAGTATGAACTATACACCATATGATGGAGATGCTTCCTTCCTGGAAGCACCAACAGAGGCAACAGATAAACTCTGGGGCAAGCTTCAGGAGCTTCAGAAAGAAGAGCGTGCTAAAGGCGGCGTTCTTGATATGGAGACAGAGGTAGTAACAGGAATTACAGCATACGGTCCTGGATATATCGATGAGGAACTCAAAGACCTGGAGCAGGTTGTAGGTCTTCAGACAGACAAACCTCTGAAACGTGCTTTCATGCCATACGGCGGAATCAAAATGGCAGAGCAGGCATGTGAGACTTACGGATACCATGTAAGCGACAAGATCAAAGATGTTTTCAACAACTATGAGTTCAAAACACACAACCAGGGTGTATTCGATATCTACACACCGGAGATGAAGAGAGCACGTCACAACAAGATCCTTACAGGACTTCCGGATACTTACGGACGTGGACGTATCGTAGGTGATTACAGACGAGTAGCTCTTTACGGAATTGATCATCTGATCGCAGGTAAAGAGAAAGATTTCGCAGCATGCGACCGTCAGGGTATGAGACGTTATGACTTCCAGCTTCGTGAGGAGATCGCAGATCAGATCCGTGCTCTGAAGAAGATGAAAGAAATGGCTCAGATCTATGGCTTTGATATTTCCCAGCCGGCTAAGAATGCAAAGGAAGCATTCCAGTGGCTGTACTTTGGATATCTTGCAGCAATCAAAACTCAGAACGGAGCTGCAATGAGTGTTGGACGTATCTCCACATTCCTTGATATCTATATTGAGAGAGACCTTGAGAACGGAACTCTTACAGAGAAAGAGGCACAGGAGCTTGTTGACCATATCGTAATGAAATTCCGTATGGTTAAATTCGCTCGTATCCCGTCTTACAACCAGCTCTTCTCCGGTGACCCGGTATGGGCAACTCTGGAAGTAGCAGGTATGGGACAGGACGGACGTTCCATGGTAACAAAGAACGACTATCGTTTCCTTCATACACTTGAGGATATGGGACCGGCTCCGGAGCCGAACCTTACAGTTCTCTACTCTTCAAGACTGCCTGAGAACTTCAAGAAATATGCAGCAGACATCTCTGTTACAACAAGTTCCATCCAGTATGAGAACGATGATGTTATGCGTCCGGTATGGGGCGATGACTACAGCATCTGCTGCTGTGTATCTGCTACAGAGACAGGTAAAGAGATGCAGTTCTTCGGTGCTCGTGCAAACCTTGCAAAATGCCTTCTTTACGCGATCAACGGCGGTGTTGATGAGAAGACAAAACAGCAGGTAGGACCTCAGTATCAGCCGATCACTTCCGAGTATCTTGACTATGATGAGGTAATCGCAAAATACGACCAGATGATGGACTGGCTTGCACATCTGTATGTTGGAACACTGAACATGATCCACTACATGCATGATAAATACTACTATGAGGCAGCTGAGATGGCACTTATCGATACAAAGGTTGACCGTTCCTTTGCAACAGGTATCGCCGGATTCTCACACGTAGTAGATTCCCTTTCCGCTATCAAATATGCAAAAGTAAAAGCGATCCGTGACGAGGACGGAATCACAACAGACTTCCAGGTTGAGGGTGACTTCCCACGTTATGGTAACGATGATGACAGAGCAGACGAGATCGCAACAACTCTGCTTTCCACATTCCTTGAGAAGCTGAAACACATCCATACCTATCGTGATTCCAAGCCAACCACATCCATCCTTACCATCACATCCAACGTTGTTTATGGTAAAGCTACAGGATCTCTTCCGGACGGAAGAAAAGCCGGCGAGCCTCTGGCACCGGGAGCAAACCCGTCTTACGGCGCAGAGCAGAACGGACTTCTTGCTTCCCTGAACTCTGTTGCAAAGCTTGACTATGAGGATGCCCTTGACGGAATCTCCAATACTCAGACGATCAACCCGGATGCACTTGGCCATTCTGAGGAAGAGCGTACAGAGAATCTTGTAAATGTACTTGACGGATACTTTGACCGTGGTGCACATCACCTCAATGTAAACGTATTCGGTAAAGAGAAACTTATCGATGCTATGGAGCATCCGGAAAAAGAGGAGTATGCAAACTTCACGATCCGTGTTTCCGGATACGCTGTTAAGTTCATCGACCTTACAAGAGAGCAGCAGCTTGACGTTATCGCAAGAACCTGCCACGAAAGGATGTAATAAAAAATATGGACGACCAGAAAAAAATCACTGGCTACGTCCACTCACTGGAGAGCTTCGGCTCTGTTGACGGACCAGGAGTCCGGTATGTGATCTTTTTGAGCGGCTGCGCCATGCGCTGCCAGTTCTGCCACAATCCGGACACCTGGCAAATGAAAACAGGGACGGAGTACACAGCAGATGAGCTGCTTGAAAAAGCCTGTCGATACCGCTCTTACTGGGGAAGTAAGGGCGGTATTACTGTGAGTGGAGGCGAGCCACTGTTACAGATTGATTTCCTCATTGAGCTGTTCAGAAAAGCAAAAAAACTTGGGATCCACACAACACTTGATACCAGCGGCAACCCTTACACAGAAGAGGGTCTGTGGTATGAAAAATGGGAAGAGCTGATGAAGTACACAGATCTTGTCATGCTGGATATCAAGCACATTGATGAGGAACAGCATAAGATCCTCACAGGATGTACCAATAAAAATATCCTTGCCATGGCCCGGAAGCTTTCCGATATGGGCGTATCCATGTGGATCCGTCACGTACTGGTTCCGGAACGCAATGACCGGGATGACTATCTCCACCGGCTGGCTGACTTTATTGCAACACTGAAGACAGTTGAGAGAGTGGAGGTTCTTCCATATCACACACTCGGAACCTTTAAATGGGAAAATCTGCATATTGATTATCCGCTGAAGGGAATCAATCCGCCAACGAAAGAACGTATCGAAAATGCGGAAAAAATCCTGGGAGCAGGTACACAGTAATAAAAAAACCATATCTTATGTCGAAAAACAGACATAGATATGGTTTTTTTGATGTTCACACCAGTTCTTTGTTTTTGATCAGCATTTCTTTGATGATATCCTGTGTATAGGAACCTAAGCGGCGCTGAGTATCCCGGTCAAGCTCTGAAGGAATGATAGGCTTGCCATATTCGATCACTACGTGTGTAGGTGTCATCTTCGGGAAATTGGCCTCCCAGATATTGGCAGAGTTGCTGATCGCAATAGGAATGATCGGGCTTTTGGCTCTGGCTGCGATCTTGAAGCTGCCGTCATGGAAAGGCAGCATTTCTGTTTCATCAGCATTCTTATTTCTGGTTCCTTCCGGGAAGATACATACGGAAATGCCGGATTTCACATACTCTGCGGCCTGAAGGATCGTTTTCAGACCCTGCTTGATATCCTCTCTGTCGAGAAAGAGACAGTAGAGATTGCGCATCCAGTTGGAGAGCAGCGGATAATGCTCCATTTCCTTCTTGGCAACATAGCCGGTGCGGATCGGACAGCGGCTGTAGGTGAGCAGGATGTCGAAATAGCTCCGGTGGTTTGCTACATAGAGAACAGCCTGATCCTTTGGAACGTTTTCTTCGCCGATGACGGTGACTTTGGCGCCTGTGATCCACAGGATGAATTTGAATATGGCCTGTACCATGCGCAGAGAGCTGATATCCTTAGTCATGGGAGAAAATTTCCCGATGATCCATTCTACAAGGAGAACCGGAATGGTCAGCACCAGATAGGCGATCACCACGATACAGACAAGTATGAATCGAATCATGTCTTTTGTCCTTTCTGTTATAGATACTTGCGGAGAGTTCCGCAGTAAGATGGTATTTTTATATTATACGAAGAAAATCCGATAGTTGCAATAAATCTTTCCCTGCTCACATAGAATAAATACTGAATAGTGGTTACTGTTTACTGGTGATCTTCCGCAAAGCGTGTTACTGAGAACGGAGTGAACAGTAACGAATCATGCAGGTGGCTTATATTATGAAAAAAGCAGTATTTCTGCGGATCGTGCTGACAGCTGCCGTGCTGGCACTGCTGCTTTCCGGGTGTCGATTTGTCCGGGTGGAGGAAGAAGAACGAAAACCGGTAGATTACATCGTTATGGAACGCCGGGATATCCCGGAGGAGCTTTCCAGGCTTATGGAAGAAAAAAAGGAAAAGGAATTTCAGCTGAGTTATGAAACCGGAGAGGATCTTTACCTGGCCAAAGGGTACGGGCGGCAGATGAGTGGCGGATACAGCATCCAGGTAGAGGAGCTTGGAGAATCCTCGAATGGGATATTTTTTGTTACAAAACTTCTTGGACCGGAGGATCTTAAGGAGGCAGGAGTTCCGTCCTATCCCTGCATTGTGATAAAAACCCGGAAACAGGAAAAGCCGGTAACGTTCCGGGAAAGCAGCAGTTCGGTGAAAAAAGAGTCGGAGAAAGGGGAATAGACTGTGGAATTAAAAAAAGAAAGCATGCAGATATTAAAGGAAAAAAGCAGGGCAAAAAGTCAGATCACTTTTGATGAGGATTTTAATGTACCGGATGCAAAACCGGATGCAGGAAGACTGATCCAGAATAAGGGCAGGATCATTATGGATGATGTCCGTCTTACTGACGGGAAAGGTATTCTTACGGGAAATCTGCAGGTAGATATCCTTTATGTGGGGGAAGAAAGAGGGATTGTCAGCAGTCTTACTGCAAAACTTCCATTTGAGGAAACCTTGAACCTGAAGAATATCATAAACGGGGATAAAATGTGTCTGAAGTGGGAAATTGAAGATCTTACGATCCGCCTGATCCATTCCAGAAAGCTTAATATCAAAGCTTTGGTAACTTTTTGTGCGACTGTGGATGAAACAGAACAGATCCGCCTGCCGGTGGCGCTGGATGCAGAAGAGGTATCCGTCAGAAAAAAAACAGTCCGTTTTCTAGGACTTACCGTACATAAAAAAGATACACTCCGGATCAAGGATGAGTATACCATTGCCTCCAATCGTCCGGATATCGCCAGCCTGATCTGGTATACTATGGATATACGGGGGCTGGATCTGAAACCGGAGGAAAATGTGGTAAAGGCAAGAGGAGAGCTGTCCGTTTTTGTGCTGTACGGAGCTGAAGATACAGAAGCCCCGGTGCAGTGGCTGGAATATTCTCTGCCTTTTTCCGGAGAAGTGGAATGTCCGGACTGCACGGAGGAACTGATCCCGCTGATCGAAGCTTCGGTGATGCATCAGAGTCTGGAGGCCAAACCGGATGTCGATGGGGAAGAACGGATCCTTGTTTCGGATGTTGTGCTGGAGCTGGATATGAAATTTTTCAGGGAAGAGGAATATGATCTTATTACCGATGTGTATACACCGATCCGTGAATGTGTTCCGGAAGGAAAGAATGAGGTACTGGAACGGCTTCTGGTACGTAATTTTTCCAGATGCAGGATCAGTGACAGGATCCAGGTAAAGGAGACTCAGGGAAAAGTCCTCCAGCTGTGTCACAGTCAGGGAAAAGTGAAGATCGATAAGACCAGAATCGTAGAGAACGGTGTGCAGGCAGATGGCGTAGTCATGCTGAAGATCCTGTACATTATTGGAAATGATGATATGCCGTTTTATTCCATGGAGGCAATGATACCGTTTTCCCATATGGTGGAAGCAAGAGGGATCCGACAGGACAGCTGTTATCAGTTAAAAGCAAAGCTGGAGCAGCTTTCCGCAGCCATGGCAGATGGAAATGAGATCGAGATCCGGGCAACTGTAGGACTGGAGCTTCTGGCAGTTGCCAGAGAGCCGGTATTTATCATTGAGAAAGTAGAGGAAAAACCACTGGATATGAAAAAACTCCAGGCTATGCCGGGAATCCTGGTTTATATGGTAAAACCGGGAGATGAATTGTGGGATATTGCAAGGAAATATCACACATCTATCCAGGAGATCCGGACGATCAATGCTCTCAAGGAAAATCAGGAACCCTCTCCGGGAACTCCGCTTCTTGTTGTGAAAAAAGTGGAAGGTCAGATCAAATAAAAAGTGGAATATTTTGCTGTTGAAAAGAATGTAAAAATCATATAAAATACATGTATAAATACTGTATACAAAGTACAAATGGAGGGGCTTATGCGTTTAAAAGCAATGGCAAAGATCAATCTCGGACTTGATGTTCTGGGAAAGAGAGAGGACGGTTATCATGAGGTACGCATGATCATGCAGACCATCCGTATGTATGATATCCTGGATATCAGAAAGACCAGACGGCCGGGGATCGTACTGACGACCAATCTTCCGTTTATTCCTACAGATCAGAGAAATCTTGTATATAAGGCAGCACAGATGCTGATGGAGGAGTTCGATGTTGAAGAGGGACTTTCCATCAAGCTTCGTAAATTTATCCCGGTGGCAGCAGGCATGGCAGGAGGCAGCTCCGATGCAGCGGCCGCATTTGTGGGTGTGAACCGGATGTTCCATTTAGGGCTTACCGAAGAACAGCTGATGGAACGTGCAGTAAAGGTCGGAGCAGATGTTCCGTATTGTATCATGCGGGGAACAGCGCTTGCGGAGGGAATCGGAGAGAAGCTGACCAGACTTCCGGAAGTTCCGAAATGTTATGTTCTGATAGGAAAACCGGGGATCAATGTTTCCACAAAAACAGCCTATGAGAATCTGAATCTGGAAGGGATCGGAAAACATCCGGACATCGATGGACTCATCGGAGCTATCAGAAATAATGATCTGTATGCCATGGCATACAGAATGGAGAATGTATTTGAACCGGGGATCATCCGACAGTATCCTGTGATCGGCAATATCAAGAACCTTATGGAAGAAAAAGGTGCGCTGAAAGCCGTGATGAGCGGAAGCGGTCCTACTGTGTTTGGAATCTTTGATAACAGGGATAAGATGGCCGCGGCAGCCAGAAGCCTCAGAAAGAGCGGGCTTGCAAAGACTGTATTTGCCACGGATATTTACAATAGAGATGGAGGAGTTACAAATGACAAGTGATTTTTCTGTGGATATGAATGAATATCTGCCGCTTCGGGATGTTGTTTTTAACACCTTGCGGCAGGCAATCCTGAAGGGAGAGCTGAAGCCGGGCGAAAGACTTCTGGAGATTGCCCTTGCAGAGCGTCTTGGCGTGAGCAGAACACCGGTGCGTGAGGCTATGCGCAAGCTGGAGCAGGAAGGTCTTGTAGTGATGATCCCACGCAGAGGTGCACAGGTAGCCAGCATCACAGAGAAGGATCTGAACGATGTTCTGGAGGTGCGTATCGCCCTCGAAAATGTTGCCATAGAAAAAGCGTGCAAGCTGATCACAGAGGATGAGCTGGGAAGGCTCTGGGTGGCAGCCAAGGAATTTGAAAAAACAAAAGCAGAGGGAAATCTGGTCCGTCTGGCGGAAACCGATGTGGCTTTCCACGAGATCATATATCAGGCTTCTGATAATAAGCGTCTGAATCAGGTCCTGAATAATCTCCGTGAGCAGATGTATCGCTATCGTGTAGAGTATCTGAAGGAGGAGCAGACAAGAAATCTTCTGGTCAGTGAGCATGAAGAGCTGGTAAAAGCCATCCGTGAAGGAGATGTGCAAAAGGCGCAGGATATTTCTTTCCATCATCTGGAGAATCAACGAAAAGCGATCATCCGTACTATCCGCGCGGAGAATGAGGCCAAAGAGGCCGAGAAAAAAGAATAAGAACCGGATATGCGGGAATATTAAGAGAGATGTCATTGGGGCATCTCTTTTTTTAACCGAATCAAGTAAGTCCCCTGTTTCAATTGCGAAAAGCAATAAGCAGTGGGGGAACTTGCTGTAAAGGATGGTGGCTTTATGGAAACAAGGAAGATATCGATATCTCTTCATGAAAATGAATCGTATATCCGGAAACGGTGTGAAAACTGCGATGATATCCTGATCAGGCCCATGCGCCTTGGTGAGGGACATAAGGCGGACTGTCTGATGGTCTATATTGAGGTTGCGGTTTCAAACATGATGCTAGATGATTCTGCTATCGGAAAAATGATCAATCATTTCTGGGAGATCCCGGAGGAAAAGATCCGGGAATTTATCCGCCGAAACAGTCTTGGAATTGCAGATGTGAAGGAGCTGTCTTCCATGGAGGAGGTATTTGGTGCCATTCTTTCGGGAAATGCAGTTTTCTTTCTGGATGGATACGACAAAGCAATGAAAATTTCCAGTAAAGGATATCCGGGGTTGGCTGTATCAGAGGTGAAAACGGAAAAGGTCCTCAGAGGCTCCAAGGAGGGGTTCTGTGACAGTGTAAAAACCAATGCGGCCCTTGTGAGAAAGCGGATCCGGGATACCAGGCTGAAGGTGGAGCAGAGTAGCATCGGTGTACGCTCCAATACGGTGGTACAGCTTCTTTATGTGGAGGATCTGGTCCATGAGGAGCTTCTGACTGCTGTGAAAGAGCGCCTGGAATCTTTTGCAGTGGACGGGATCCTGGACAGCGGGATGCTGGAACAGCTGACAGAAGAAGCATGGTATTCTCCCTTTCCTCAGTTTCAGACAACGGAGCGGCCGGACCGGGCTGCCCAGGAGCTGCTGAATGGAAAAGCAGTTCTGCTCTGCGACAATTCGCCGGTGGCACTGGTGGTTCCCGGAGCATTCAACAGTTTTATGGAAAGCAGTGAAGACTGGTACAACCGTTTTGAGATGGCATCCTTCCTGCGGGTGCTCCGGTATCTGGCCATGGCTGTGGCAACGCTGCTCCCCGGACTTTATCTGGCTGTGATCCGGTTTCATACACAGATCCTTCCGGCGAATCTGATCCTTTCCTTTGCACAGGCAAGAGAGGGCGTTCCATTTTCCAGTGTAGTGGAGCTGGTGTTCCTGGAACTGTCTTTTGAGTTGATACGGGAGGCTGGTGTGCGGATCCCGGGAGCTCTTGGAAATGCCATTGGGATCGTAGGAGGACTGATCATCGGACAGGCTGCGGTGGAGGCCAATCTTGTCAGCCCGGTGGTAGTGATCATCGTGGCACTGACAGCACTGGGATCACTGGCTATACCTAATGAGGAATTTGCTTCTGCATTCCGGCTTCTGAAGTACGCTTTTCTGTTTCTGGGAGGATTTCTAGGTATATTCGGAATCGTGTTGGGACTGTATCTCACCATGGCGCATCTGGCAGGACTTTTAAGCTTCGGTGTCCCATATCTGGTACCTTTTGTAGAGAAGAACAGTGAGGCGGAAACCGGTGGAAGGATTTTGCGACAGCCCTTCCGGAAGCGGAAATTCCGGCCGCTGTATGCCAGAAATGCCCAGAAACGCAGGCTTCGGACAAGGCCATGGAGCCGGAAAGGATAAAGGTTATGAGATTTGCGGAGAATAACAGGATTTCCCACAGACAGCTTTTTCGGCAGATCATACTGGTGTTTCCGGCGCCGTTTCTGCTGTGCCTGTTTAAGAATGGAGCGATGTTGGGCATCAGTGCCATGGCAGGGACAGCTGCTGCGGCCGTAGTGCTCTCTTTTTATGTGATCTGGCTGATACGTCTGACACCTGCATATGGAGAGCTTTCCAAAAGGACAGGAAGTTTTACTGTACGATTTATTGGCCTGTTCTTTTTGGTATATGTGATCGCAAGTTCGGCATTTCTTTCGGGCCTTCTGGGGGAGGTGATCCCGGAAAGTCTGATCAGCGGGATTTCCGGAAAATGGCTGTCTCTTCTTGCAGTTGCAGCCTGTAGTCTGGGAACGCATCGCGGAATGCAGAGAAGAGGGCGGATCGCTGAGGTGTCCGGAAGGATTTTTCTGGCAGGGATCCTTCTTCTGATGCTTTTATGTGCAGGGCAGGGAAAAACAGAGTACTTTATGGAAGTGATGAAAGATCCGGAAACAGGATTTACAGGAGAGCGATGGCTCCGTGATCTGTATACACTTTTGTGTGCTTTTTCAGGAGCAGGACTTCTTCCCTTCGGGCTGGAGTATGCAAAAAAACAAGGAAGTGCCAGAAAACCTGTGATCCTGGCTTTTCTTACAGTTTGCGGGATCATTTTTGGAATGCAGCTCCTTCTTCCGGCAGTTTTTGGAGGTGCACGCCTTAAAAACGAGATCTGTCCGGTACTGCCTCTTCTGGAGGGTGCAGATCTTCCGGGAAACGTACTGGCGAGATTTGATGTGATATGGATGGGGTTTCTGGTATTCGGACTTTTGTTTTCTCTGGGAAGTTTGTTTCATTACGGAAATCAGATCGCGGAAAAAACCGGATTCGGGACCGGTCGGTACTGGATCCCGGCAGCAGGCTGGCTGCTTTCCCTGTATGAGAGAAACGGGATGGGGATCCGGGAGTATTATGGCTGGTATCTGGGGTACATCTTTGTACCGTTTCTGCTTGTGATACAGCTTTTTCTCAGTACGGAAAACCGGGGAAGACGGAAGAAAAAAGTAACTGTGGCAGGACTTGTCCTGGTCATCACTTTGACGGGATCAGGCTGTGCGGCAGTAGAACCGGAAAAAAGAGCTTATCCGCTGGCACTGGGGGCCGGTGTTTCAGAGAATGGCTTTGTGCTGAAATATGCAATGCCGGATATGAGTACAGCTACCGGACAGGAAAAACCGGACGAAGATCCGATTTCTGTGCTGACTCTTTCCGGCCGAGACTTTCAGGAGATCGAGGCAGTTTACAACCGGTCTCAGGAAAAATTTCTGGATCTGGGTCATCTTGAAGTGCTGATCTTGGATGAACAGATCCTGGGAGAGGGAGCCCGGGAAGCACTGATCGGATATCTGAAGCAGGAAGAGCATATCGGAGAGGATGTCTACGTGTTCCGGACGGATATGCTGGGAGATGTTTTTCACTGGAAGGGAGCCCGGGAAAGCTCCATAGGGGAATACCTTCAGGGAATTCAGGAGAACCGCACATCCGGGCAGCAGAAGAAGGGTGTGACTCTGCGGGAGGTATATCATCAGTTCTGTCAGGATGGAACGCTGCCCTGGCTTCCGGAGATATGGGTGGAAGGTGAGCTTCTGGAAGTGGATTACGGCAGTAATGAATAGATGGGAGCCGGACTGTTAATAATACAGATGATGATCAGTACGATAAATCGTACAGTATATCTCTGGATAAGATTATCAGAAGATTTTTGACAGGAGGGCTTGCTCATGGAGCATATAAAAATGAAGAAGCATGTATTAAAAAAAGCAGGAGGGTTCCTTTTGCTCACGGCAGTGATCCTTGCAGGGAGTACCTGGGAGAGAAGAACTGCCGGTGATCGGCAGCCACAGTTTTATGCCTGGTGGGGAACGATCTACCCGGAATTCTGCTTTGAAAAAGCAGAGGACAACGGGGAAAATAAGCCGGTGAAGATATCCTTCTGGCTTGCGCAAGCCCTGGATTGGTGATACAATATTTCAACGGACCAATCACGTTCGATTAATTATTTCAGGAGATAAGATCAATGAATATAGACAGAAACGCACCGGTGGGTGTGTTTGATTCCGGTATCGGAGGACTAACAGTAGCCCGGGAGATCATGCGCAATCTCCCATCGGAAAAAATCGTATATTTCGGAGACACAGCCAGAGTTCCTTATGGAAGCAAATCCAGAGAAACGGTGATCCGTTATTCCCGCCAGATCATTCATTTTCTGCAGGAACAGAAGGTGAAGGCCATTGTGGTGGCCTGTAATACAGCCAGTGCATTTGCTCTGGATGCGGTGAAGGATGAACTGGATATCCCGATCCTTGGAGTGATCGAGGCCGGTGCCAAAGTTGCTGCCCAGGAAACCAGAAATAAACGGGTGGGCATTATCGGAACAGTGGGCACGGTAGGAAGCGGTATCCATGCCTCTTATCTGAAGGAACTGGATCCGGAGATCACCGTGATCGGAAAAGCGTGCCCGCTGTTTGTTCCGCTGGTAGAAGAGGGCTGGTATCATGATCCGGTCACCGAGGAGGTTGCCAGAAGATATCTGAAGGAGCTGCAGGAGCAGGAGATCGATACACTGATCCTCGGATGTACGCACTATCCTCTTTTAAGATCTACCATCCGCAAGATCATGGGTGAGGAGGTCTGCCTTGTGAATCCTGCATATGAGACGGCGCTGGAGCTTAAAAAGTTACTCTCCAGACTGGATCTTGCCAGCAATGAGGTAGCACAGGAGGAATTCCCGTATCGCTTTTATGTAAGTGATCTTGCAGAGAAGTTTAAGGATTTTGCCAATTCCATCCTGCCATATAACGTAGAAAAAACACAGAAGATCGATATCGAAAAATATTAAACAGATCTGTACATAAATGATAGGAGAAAAGAATGCAGAAAGAAGTTTTGATCCATGTAAGAGGGCTTCAGATGATGGATGCACAGGGGGATCAGGAACCTATAGAGATCATTGTTCCGGGACAGTATTATTTCCGCAATGGTTCTCATTATCTCAGATATGAGGAACTGCTGGATGAAACAGCAGAACCCACCATCAATTACATAAAAGTATCCGGAAAGGGTCTGGAGGTCAGCAAGAAGGGACTGGTCAATGTACACATGGTATTTGAACAGGGCAAAAAAAACATGACCTATTATACTACCCCTTACGGAACACTTCAGATGGGAATCTCAGCTACGAATCTGGAGCTGACGGAAAGCGAAGAAAACCTTCAGATCAAAGCAGATTATGCGCTGGATATGAATGAAGAACATGTGGCAGACTGCTATCTGGCGATCCAGGTACAGCCAAGAGACTGCAAGGATTTTGTTTTATAGATCCTGCAGAAAATAAAAGATATATAATTACACTACATAAGAACAGCCGCTATGTATCAGGGGAATTCCTGAAATCATGGCGGCTGTTTTGGATTCTGATCATTTACGGAATCTTGCGAGGAAACCTTTTTTCTTCTTCTGTGGTGCTTCGAGAGAACCACGGATTCCTTTTACGCCAACGATGTAAAGGCCGCTGACTTCAGCTTTGATCTCTTTTTTGACCGGGATCAGATCAAAAACTTTTTCATCTGCAATAAGGATGTTGATCTTCGGACCGACTTTGGCTTTTACGATCGGAAGCTTGGACCGGCGCATAAGCTTAGGTGTCTGGTCGATGACCATCTGTGGAAGTCCGGAATCTTTCAGCGGCATCCGTTTTTTATCGATGACCAGCATGGAAACTGTCTGCTTGTTAGCCTGGATCTGAGCCTGCTGTTCGTCCTGTTTTTTCTGAGCTTTTTTTCCGAAGAAATAGAGTGCGATCACTGCTGCGATCAGAATAACGAGGATGACCAGAAGAACGATGGTAACTGTACTCATTTGAGAATCCCCCTGTATATATATTTGTTTCGCAATCGGTTACATTACGCAAACAACATTTTAGCATTGTTTCATCAAAAAGGCAATTAAAAAAGTGAAAAAGACAGGTGGAACGGTGGAAATTTCAGCAGTTACCAGTTATAATGATTACGATGCAGTTCATCTGTGTATGCTGCAGAGAATACAGGACATAACTATCTTTGAGCTAACATATGTAATGGATAAACCAGAGATGGAGGAAATATTATATGAAAGAGAAAAAGCCCGGGGGAACCCGACCGGAAATGGGAACTCCTGAGTACGAAGAATGGCGGAAAGAGGTATTGAAACGCCGCAGAAAGCGCCAGCTGAAGGAACGCAGAAAACGTCTGGCCATCATAACAGCGGCAATGATCGTCGCAGTCGGGGCATCAGTAGGGGTCGGTGCGCTGAAGGGCAGAAGTGAGAAGGCTTCAAAAGAGAAGATGGTTTCTTCTGACAAACAGAAAGAACAGACTGTTTCCGGAGAAAAAGCTTTAGAAGCAGGTACTAAAAATACAGAGACCGCTTCCAAAGATACTCTCGCAGAGGCAGAGCTTCTGGCCAGTCAGTATAACTATGACAAAGCTATCGATCTTCTGAAAAAGGCTCCGTCCTATGATTCTGATAAGAAGATGCAGGCAGCTGCAAAAAAATACGAAGACATAAAAGCAACCTGTACGGCATGGCCCCTTGAAAAGGTGACACATGTCTTTTATCATATTCTGATCAAGGATCCATCCAAAGCGTTTGACGGAGACTACAAAGAAGCAGATTATAATCAGGTCATGACAACCATTGATGAGTTTAACAAGATCACGCAGACCATGTATGACAAGGGCTATGTGATGGTAAGCATCAAGGACATGGCAAAGGCAGACGACAACGGGAACATCACAGAGGGAGAGATCCTTCTTCCGCCTGGGAAAACGCCGTTTGTCCTCTCACAGGATGATGTATGCTATTATCATTACATGGACGGTGACGGCTATGCCACGAAGCTGATCGTGGATGATAAAGGAAAGATCCGCAATGAATATGTGGAAGATGACGGAAGTGTCTCCGTGGGAGATTACGACATGGTTCCGCTGATCGACCGTTTTGTGGAAAAGCATCCGGATTTCTCATACCGCGGTGCAAAAGGAATCCTGGCACTTACCGGATACAACGGGATCCTGGGATACCGGACCGACGAAAGCTATGAGACCCGTCCGGCAGATCTGGATGAAAATAAAGTACAGTGGCTGGATGCACATCCGGATTTCAGCCTGGAAAAAGAACGGGCAGCCGCAAAAAAGGTTGCCGATGCCATGAAGGCAGAAGGCTGGGAATTTGCGAGCCATACCTGGGGACATCAGAATGTGGGACAGGTCACACTGGAGAAGCTTCAGGCAGACACCGAACGTTTCAAGAAAAATGTAGATCCGCTGATCGGGGGAACGGATGTTATCATTTTTGCTTTTGGAACCGACATTACCAATGACCAGGAGTATTCCGGGGATAAATTCGAATATCTGAAGGGGCAGGGATATAATTATTACTGCAACGTGGATTCCAGCCAGTATTATGTACAGATCCGGGATCGGTACTTCCGTCAGGGAAGACGGAATCTGGATGGATACCGTATGTATTATAACCCGGAACTGTTATCCGATCTTTTTGACGTAAAAGATGTTTTTGATCCGGCAAGACCGACACCGGTACCGCCGATGTGACGGTCATATCCGGAGATACGAGGGGACTTTTAGAAAGGGGCATATATATTATTATGAAGAAAAAAATTGCAGGTGTACTGACAACAGTGCTTGCGGCGTCACTTCTTGTGGGCGGAAACCATCCGGTCACTGTTCAGGTGGACAATATGATCTCCGGGACACAGGATGACGAGGATACACAGTCTGATGAAGCGGAAGCTGCAGAAGCCGAAGAAGAACAGTCCGAAGAAGCCAAAGTAGCAGCGGACCCGGAGGACCAGCCGGCAGCTACCGAGACACCGAAGGAAGAAAAAAAGGCAGAAAAAGAAACACAGAAAAGGGAAGCTGCCGAGAACAGCTCCGACAGTACTTCCTCAGACGAAAAAACACTTCTCAAAAAAGCCAAAAAACTGGCACAGCAGTATGATTACACCGGCGCGATCTCCGTGTTGAAAAACAACTGGAAATTTGCCACCAGTGACAAGATGCAGGAAGCAGCAGCAGCCTACATGAAAAAAAGAGATGCCTGTGTGGAATATCCACTTGAGAATATCACCCATGTATTTTTTCATTCCCTGATCGTGAATACCTCCCTGGCCTTTGACGGAGATTCCGATGAGGCCGGATATAATCAGATGATGACCACAGTCAGTGAGTTCAAAAAAATGCTCCAGATCATGTATGATAAGGGTTACGTACTGGTGAGTCCTCATGATATGGCTGTGATCAATGATGACGGAACCATGAGCAGGGGAAAGATCATGCTGCCGGAAGGCAAGATTCCTTTTGTTCTTTCAGAGGATGACGTCAGCTACTATCATTATATGGACGGAGACGGATTTGCCACAAAGCTGGTGATCGACGACAACGGAGATATCAAATGCGAGTATAAGAAGGCAGACGGTACAGTTGTGACCGGAGATTACGATGTGGTGCCGATCCTGGATTCCTTTATCAAAGAACATCCGGATTTTTCCTATCATGGAAGAAAGGGTATTCTGGCAATGACCGGTTATAATGGTGTTCTGGGCTACCGTACAGATGGGGCATATAAGACCAAGAAGAATCTTCAGGATGACCAGAAGGCTTTTCTCAAGGCCAATCCGGATTTTGACTATGATAAAGAAGTAAAAGCAGCCAAAAAAGTGGCGAAGGCCATGAAAAAGGACGGGTGGGAATTTGCAAGCCATACCTGGGGTCACAGAAACGCTACAAGCTCCACAGCAGCGGAGTTGAAGACCGATAATAAAAAATGGGAAAAATATGTGGCACCCATCCTCGGAAAAACCGATATGATCATTTTTGCCTTTGGTGCGGATATCGGCGACTGGGAAGGATACACCTCGGATAATGAGAAGTATGAGTATTACAAAAGCCGTGGCTACCGCTATTTCTGCAATGTAGATTCCAGTCAGTATTTTGTGCAGATCACAAGTGAATATTTCCGTCAGGGAAGACGGAATCTGGATGGATACAGAATGTATTACAATCCGGATATGCTCAGTGACCTGTTTGATGTATCGGAGGTGTGGGATTCTTCCAGACCGACACCGGTACCGGAAATGTAAGACAGCAAACACACTTTACAAATCTGTATAAAAAAAGATTATAATCGAACCGACAGTACTTGATGAAGGGAGTAGGTTATGAAGAAAAAAGCATATCTCATGGTTCTTGCACTGTGTGCGGCACTGGCGATCACTGCATGTGGCACATCAACAGACCAGAAAGATGACAAAAAACCTGCAGCAGAAGCGCAGGATACAACAGATAAAGAAGATTCCGGATCTGCAGATTCCAAAGAGTCAGAAGAAACGGATTCCAATAAAGACAGCGAAGAGGCAGCCTCCGGAGATACAAGGCTTGTTTCCGTGGATGATGTGAGCAAATATGTGACCATCGGAGAATATAAGGGACTGACTCTTGATAACACAGTAGAAGCCGTAACCGATGATATGGTTGACGGAAGGATCAAGGAAGAACTTCAGAACAAGGCTGAGGAAGTAACGGAAGGCAGTGTTCAGAACGGAGATGTGGTTATCATTAATTATGTGGGAACCAAGGACGGAGTGGCTTTTGACGGCGGTACTGCAAATAATTATGAGCTGACCATAGGCTCCGGAACGTTTATCGACGGATTTGAGGACGGGATCATCGGAATGAAAAAAGGTGAGACCAAGGATCTCGATCTGACTTTCCCGAAGGAATACTCTTCGGAAGAGCTGGCCGGACAGGAAGTGGTATTTAAGGTCACTCTGCAGAGCTTTAAGCGTGCACCTGAGCTTACCGATACCTGGGTAGCCAAGAATACAGACTGCAAGAGTGTGGATGATTACAAGAAGGAAATCCGTACCACACTGGAGGATGAAGCGAAGACAAGTGCACAGAACACATTGCGTGAAACTGCATGGAACACAGTGCTCTCAGCATCTGAAGTGAAGGAATATCCACAGGAGGATCTGGATACAGCCAAGACAGAGTTTCGCAGTCTGTATGAGAATTATGCAAAACAGGGTGATATGACGCTGGAGGATTTTGTAAAAGCTCAGGGAATCTCCATGGATGATTTTGAGGAGCAGAGCGGTCAGTATGCGGAGTTTAAAGTAAAGCAGAACCTGATCGTACAGGGGATCATGGATGCGGAGAATATGACACTTGAAGATAAAAAATCTCTCAGTATCCAGGATGAACTGATCAAAGCATACAGTGTGAAGGATCTGGCTGCGCTGGTAGATAAATACGGACAGGCAGCCGTGGATGAATCCATCGGACTTCTCAGAGTGGAAGATTTTATCCTGGACAATGCAACGGTTGAGGAGAAGGTTTCTGCCGGTGATACCCAGGGAGTAAACGGAGATGATCCTTCCTCGGACGGAAGCAGTGCGGAAGGTACCGTGGATGAAGAGCTGGAAGCGGCAGAGGCTACAGATATGGTGCCGGAAGACGGCGAGGCGGATCAGGATGCAGACAGCAGCACATCGGATGCAGCGGGGCAGGAGTGATCTGACAGTATCAGCAGCTAAAAAAGTGTGGTGCCCGGAATGTGTTCCGGGTACCATTTTTTTTACATGTGCATCGCGAAGTGTGTTACTGAGAACGGAGTGAACAGTAACAAATTAAGAGATTCTTTCGGGAATTTCCATTGTATTTAAGCGTTAAATGCGGTATGATTAAAGACAGACATTAAATATCAAAGAAAGATATGAGTATATAAACGGGGATGTAAAAAATGGACAAAAGAGTTTTGCGTGAGAGGATGCGCAGAAAACAGCAGCAGTTAAGACGGCGGCGGATGATGAAGCGGATAACCTGTGTAGTTGCGGCGATTCTTCTGCTGGTTTTTGTTGTTCGAGGGGTAATTCTTCCCATCGTCAACCATGCAGGCGGCGGAAGCAATAAGGATGCGGAGACAGTAAATGTCCAGGCAAATACCGCCGGAGCTTCCACAGGCAGCAGTACGAAGGACGGTACGGCATCGACGGATACGGCTGCTTCGGATACAGACAGCGTGGATTCCGGTACGGATGCAACGGTGATGCCGGTAAAGGGCAGTGCAGCAGGCGAAAGGCTTTCTGTTATGACTCCGGGATGGCATGAGGATTCTACAGGAAAGTGGTATCAGAATCCGGATGGTACATATTATGTAAATGGTTTTGCGGATATTGACGGAACAACATACAGCTTTGATAAAAAGGGATACATGCAGACCGGATGGGTGGAGAAAGGTGTGAAGGACTATTATTTTAATGAGGATGGCTCTTATGATCCTTCAAAGAAGCGCCCGATGATCGCTCTGACCTTTGATGATGGTCCTGGAGAGTATACAGAGACACTTCTTGATACTGTTGAGAAATACAATATCCATGTTACGTTCTTTATGCTGGGACAGAATGTGGAGGGCCGTGAATCTACCATACAGCGAATGGTAAAGCTTGGCTGCGAGATCGGTAACCATACCTGGGATCATCCGGAACAGACGCTGCCGAATATGGATCTGGATTCTGTTATGCAGGAGTTCCAGAAGACGGATGATGCACTGGTAAAAGCCTGTGGGCAGGCATCAACGGTATGTCGTGCACCGTATGGCGCGATCACAGATGAGCAGATGAGTGCAGTTGGCAAGCCTTTCTTCATGTGGTCTACGGATTCTCTGGACTGGAAGCTGATGGATGCGGATGCAGATTATAACCAGATCATGAATGATTCCTCACTGGGAGACGGTTCTATCATCCTGATGCATGATATTCATGAACCATCTGTGAAGTGTGCCACAGAGAAGCTGATCCCGGCACTGATCGACCAGGGATATAAGCTTGTAACAGTCAGCGAGCTTGCAGAAGCGAAGGATGTTACGTTACAGAGTGCTTCCTATTCTGACTTCTGGGACAGCTCTCTTCAGGCTGGTCGTGTTGCAGGATATGCAGGAAATTCCAGCGATTCAGAGGATTCCTCTGAGGATGGCTCCGATGGAAGCGATTCTTCTGACGGATCGGATGTCAGTGACGGATCTTCCGATGAAGGGGACTATTCCGATGGTTCTGACGAAAGTGATTATTCGGATGGATCTTCCGATGATGGAAGCTATGATGATGGTTCCTACGACGAATCTTATGACGATGGAAGCGAAGAATATTAAAAAATGACAGGAGAGACCTGAATGACAAAATGTGCGTCATTCAGGTCTCTTTTTTGACTTTATCTGACACTGTCGGATAATAGACACATATTAGCCGGAGAGGGTTTTTCCTTGACTGAAAATATGGGGATTGGTATAATTATAGAATAAAAAATTCCACTTAAAATTGGGGAATGGACGGTGGCAGAACTATAAAGGGAGGTACCTGAAAATGGGAAAAAAATTACAATTTACGGAGCTTGACCAGTATCTGTTTGGTCAGGGCACGAATTATGATATTTACAGGAAGCTGGGAGCACATCCAGATACGCAGAACCGGAAAAAAGGGGTTTATTTTGCAGTGTGGGCACCTAATGCACAGGCGGTTTCTGTTATAGGTGAATTCAACGAATGGGATACGGAGAAGAATCCCATGAAAAAAGTTGGACCCATTGGCGTTTATGAGACATTTGTACCGGGAGCGAAGATCGGACAGCTGTATAAATTTTACATTACAGGTGCACATGGTGAGGAGCTTTACAAGGCAGATCCATATGCCAATGCCGCTGAAATGCGTCCCGGAACAGCCTCTCGTATTACAGATATCACCAACTATAAATGGAAAGATGATACCTGGATGAAAAATCGCGAGAACTTTGATCCGGACACAAGTGCCATGTCTATCTATGAGGTGCATCCGGGTTCCTGGATGAAGCATCCGCAGACAGCAGAGGATGAGGATGGTTTCTATTCCTACAGAGAACTGGCGCCGAAGCTTGCACAGTATGTCAAAAAAATGGGATACACCCATGTGGAGCTTATGGGTATCGCAGAGCATCCTTTTGACGGTTCCTGGGGCTATCAGGTAACCGGCTATTACGCACCGACTTCCCGCTACGGAACACCGCAGGATTTCAAATATCTGGTGGATTATCTTCACCGTCAGAAAATCGGTATCATTCTTGACTGGGTACCGGCACATTTTCCGAAGGATGCACACGGACTGGTTAACTTTGACGGAACTGCTGTATATGAGCATGCAGATCCGAGACAGGGTGAGCATCCGGATTGGGGAACCAAGATCTACAATTACGGACGTCCGGAGGTGAAGAATTTCCTGATCGCAAACGCTCTTTACTGGGTAGAGGAATGCCACGTTGATGGTCTTCGTGTAGATGCGGTTGCATCCATGCTCTACCTGGATTACGGTAAGAAAGACGGTGAGTGGATCGCCAATAAATACGGCGGAAACAAGAATCTGGAGGCTATTGAATTTTTTAAGCATCTGAATACCGTTGTTCTCGGAAGAAATCATGGAACTGTCATGATCGCAGAGGAATCTACCGCATGGCCGATGGTAACAGGTAAGGCAGAAGACGACGGGCTTGGATTCTCTCTGAAGTGGAATATGGGCTGGATGAACGACTTCCTGGAATACATGAAGCTAGATCCATATTTCCGTAAATTTAATCATAATAAGATGACATTTTCTATGACTTATGCATACAGTGAGAAATATGTTCTGGTTCTGTCTCATGATGAAGTAGTACATCTGAAGTGTTCTATGCTGGAGAAGATGCCAGGAGAGCTGGATGATAAATTCAAGAACCTGAAGGCCGGATATACTTTTATGTTCGGGCATCCGGGTAAGAAGCTTCTGTTTATGGGACAGGATTTCGGACAGCTGCGTGAGTGGAGTGAGGCCAGAGAGCTTGACTGGTATCTTCTTGGCGAGGAAAATCATCAGAAGCTGCAGCAGTATGTCAGTGATCTTCTGCATATCTACCGCAAATATCCGGCACTTTACGGTGCAGATAATGATCCATCTGCATTTGAGTGGATCAATGCCAACGATGGCGACAGAAGTATCTTCAGCTTTGTGAGAAAATCTCCTACAAGACGTAATAATATCCTGATAGTATGCAACTTTACACCGGTAGCACGTCCGGATTACCGTGTAGGCGTTCCGAAGAAAAAACAGTACAAGCTGATCATGGATGAGCAGGGGCTTCTTCCGAAGGGTAAGGTATTTAAAGCCGAAAAGAAAAATTGTGACAACCGGGAATTTTCTTTTGCATATCCTTTGGAAGCTTATGGAGTTGGTATATTTACATACTGATATTCTGTATAGCGAAATCTTTGAAAGAAAATATAAAAGATAAAATAAAAATACCGGAGATCTGTGTACCTTTGAAGTGTTGGCTTCAGAGGTGCCGGATCTCCGGTATTTTATGGATCTGGGTATAAACTGGTTACGAAAAGTTATCGCTATTCTTCGCTATCATCGTAGGAACCATCATCGTAGGAACCATCATCGTAGGAACCATCATCGTAGGAACCGTCGTCGTAGGAACCGTCATCCGAGGAGTCGTCTGTGCTGCCTGAGTTATTATCAGCAGAGTTAAAGTCTTCGGAAGTGATGTCAATGCCTTTATCTGCGTAATATTTTTCTGCTGTGATGGAGTCGGTATCTTCTACGACATTTCCGGATGCGTCGATCATGTTCAGGTCTGTGTCAATGGTCACATCCAGGAGGTTGGTTCCTGTGGATGGAGTGACATTCATGGACATAATCTCGTTGAACTTCTTTTTCAGGTTGTCAAGAGTGAATACACCGGAGCCAATGTATGACTGTACACCGTTCTGAGATGCAAGTTCTTCTGTGTAATCGGAAAGCATATATGGTCCGAATTCACCGGCATCGCTGTTGTAATGCATGACCAGAGGTTCCACTGTAGGGGTCAGGATCTCAATTGAGGTCTTGCCGTCCTGTACGGTTTTCTGAATGGTGAATTTTGCCATTCCGCCGAGAAGTTCTTCCAGCTTCTGCTGGGTGGATACGAAATTTCCCAGAGAGTAGAAGACTACAGTTTCATTGCCTTTGTCATCAGTAAGGCGGCCATATGGCTGGAGTACATGTGGATGTCCGCCGATGATGACATTTACGCCCTGCTCCATAAGGTAGGCTGCCCACTGTTTTTCGTATTCGTTTGGCATGGTTTCGTCTTCGGTACCCCAGTGTGCTACAAAGATGATGCAGTCGGCCTGCTGTTTTGCTTTCTGGATCATGGCTGTGATCTTGTCTTTGCGGATCATGTCGATCATGTAGTCTTTTCCTTCAATGCCGCCTACGTTTGTGCCGTAGGTGTAATCCAGAAATGCGATCTTGATACCGTTTACTTCACGGATCTTGACGGTGTCGGCATCTTCCTGGGAGTCATGGATCCCCAGAAGTGTGACATCCGGATATTTGGTTTTCCAGAAGTTCAGTGTGTCTGTGAGGAAGCCTTCTCCGAAGTCATCGATGTGGTTGTTGGCGGATTCTACTACATTGAATCCTGCTTTTATAATGGCGTCTCCTACTTCTGTGGGTGTTGCAAAGGATGGGTAGGAGCTTACGCTGTCATGGTCGGTTGTGAAGACGGTTTCCTGATCAATCATTTTGATGTCTGCGTCCTTGATGGCGTCCTGGATGTGGGTGTAGATCTTGTCGTAGTTCCAGTTGCCGTCAGAGGATGCGCCTGCGTCGATGAGACTCTGGTGATAGAGGTTGTCGCCTACTGCGATGACGGAGGCAGTGGTAGTTTCGGCAGTGGTGTTGGCTGCTTCCTGATCGGCCTTGGCTTTGACTGCCGCGGCTTTTTTCTGGGCGTCTATAGCTGGTTTGCGGATGAGGCGGTAGTCCAGCTGATTGAAGAAGAGGACCAGGATCGCAAGGACGATGACGGATGCCATAAGACTTACGCGGGCATTGCTGCGTTCGCGGAAGTTCAGGGGGATGTTGTCCTTGGGGTTGCGCCGGGTTTCTCTGAGGGGATCCGGGGTGGAGCTTTTTTTGAAGACTCCTTTGAGTGAGTCGGGGATTTTGATGTTGGGTGGAAATTTCATTTATGTTTTACCTTGTCTTTCTTTGGATTTTGAATGCGATTGATTGGTGATTGTTCGCTTTGTTATTTTTGATTTTTGTTGTGTGGTTGTATTATAGCAGATTTTTATTTTTGTGGGAAGAGGGTGGTGGGGGGTGAACGTACGCCCGAGCCGGGGATGCTGTCTGGTCTGCCTCTGCAGGAGGGGAGCTGATTCTTGGCTGGCGGAAATCTGCGTTGTTTTTCAAAAGTCCGCTGTCTGAGCGGCTGCAAGACGCGAGTTCGGACTTTTGGAAAACGGTTTTAGCAGATTCCCGGCAGCCTAGAAGCCAGCCCCCGACGAAGCCGCAGACCAGACAGCATCCCCGGCTCGGGCTGTGAGGTTCAAGGCGGTAGGGCTAGGGTGGCTGGGCGGGAGTTGGATGAGCCGTCAGCGCTGCGCTGGACGGCGTGGAGGAAAGGCTGAGTTTCCTTGTGGTTTGATGGGAAGGGGGTGGGCCGAGGCGCTTCGCTGTCGGCTGGGAGTGTGTCGAGGCGCTTCGTTGTCGGCTGGGAGTGTGTCGAATTGTGGTGGGATTTTTGGATGGGTTTTGCGTGATTTTTTCTCTGGTGTATGGTATGGTTGGTATATCTTATAAGATCTTTTGTCTGTATGGACATTCTTGGAGCTTCGGATTCTGAAGCATTTTCCATTTTTGTTACTGTGAAGGTTATGAAAATCCGTTTTATGTGGTTTTTATGTTTTCTTTGTGTGGTATAATTTATATATCAGTAGGAGTGTTAATGAATAACAATACTATATTTGACGATGTTTTCCGGACAATGGTGGAGAAGATGACTTACCTGCTCGTTCCGCTTATCAACGAGGTGTTTCATACCTCATATCCGAAGGATGTGAAGATCGTGCATCTTCGGAATGAGCATCAGCTGGAGGACGGGGAACTGATCACGGATGCCCAGCTTTCATTTTTGAGAAGAATTTACTGATGTTGCTTCCATTTTATGTAATGAGAAACGAGGATGAGGATGTTGATCAATCGTTTGATCGTGGATGGTCGAATGGATGAGATTGGGAAAATCATAGACAGTGCGGAGGCTTGCAGGGAGTTGTATAAAGAGTATGGTTTGTGAGAAATAAAGAGGATATTTTGTTACTGGTGACAAATGTCAGATTTTTACAGAAGAGAGGATATAAACATGGGTGTTTACAGGCGTAAGGCACAGTATCATGAGACGGATCAGATGGGGATCATCCATCATTCCAATTATGTGAAATGGATGGAAGAGGCCCGGATCGATTTCATGAAGGAGTTGGGCTTTGGTTATGGTGAGGTGGAGAAGCGGGGGATTGTTTCTCCGGTTGCAGAGGTTTCAGTTTCTTATAAGAAGCCGGTGCTTTTTGATGATGTAGTTGGGATTTCGGTTTCGGTGAAGAAGTACAGTGGTGTGGTTCTGGAGCTGGCTTATGAGTTTTTTAATGTGACCAGAAGTGAGGTTTGTACAGAGGCTTCCTCGAAGCATTGTTTTACCAGGAATGGGGAGCTGGTTTCTCTGAAAAAAGAGATTCCGGAACTGGATGTGCTGTTCAGAAGCTGTGTGAAGGGGGATTGAGTCTGATGGAAGTTGTGGAGATGCTTGATAATCTGAAGGAAAAGGCCCGCAGGGACCCGGCGCTTCGGGAGATGTTGCTTGCTACCCGCAGGGAGAAAGCGCCGCTGGCTGCTTTCTGTAAGAAGTGCCGGGAGCTTGGGGTTCCGGTTTATGAGATGGATCTGATCGCAGCTGGTGAGGAATTTTATGCAGCGATGAAGAGGAGTACCAATGGCGGCGGAGAGAATTCTCCGATGCTTGAGGGTGAGGATGATTTTTATGAACTGTTTTTTGCTGGGTTGGAGTGAAAAAACAGTTTCAAAATTCCGCATCAATATACTTCTCCAGCACCGGGAACTGTACACCACCGATCTTCAGTACCTGGCTGTGGAAAGCTTTCAGATCAAAGTCCTGACCAAGGCGGTTTTGTTCGGAAGTGCATAAGTCCAGAAGACTTAAGTAGCCCCAGTAGTATTTCAGATAATTTCCCGGGGTTTCCAGGATATACTGGTAGATCTCGGAGACAACGGCGCTGTCTTCGATACCAAAGGCTTTTAGAAAGCTGGCGGCTTCGGCCTGAGTCCAGCCGTTGTAATGGATCTCAATGTCCAGAAGGGAGTACATGCATAAATTGATGCTTCGGTTCAGCCAGGAGATCCTGGCAAGCTCTGTGGCAGAAGGATCCTGAATATAATCGGCGGCGTACTGGTAGGCATAGGGTTCGATGTAGGTGGCCCATCCTTCTGCAAAGCCGGAGGTGCAGAGAAGATTTCGGATGTTGGAGGATTTTTGGCGTTGGAAGGTGACAGTCTGGTAAAGATGCCCCGGGAATCCTTCATGTGCCAGTGTGGTAAAAAGCTCCAGACCCTGGTAGTTGGCAGCCGGATTTATGTAGATCACATTGGGGGTTCCGGTATCCATAGGTGGGGTGAGATAAAAGGCGGGGCTTAGATATTCTTTCATGGAATCGTGGACTGTGCGGAGCTCAAAGGTGACATCTGTGAGAGGTGGGAAGTCTGTTTGGATCTTCTGCTGCAAGGCATTCAGCATCTGGGCAGGCTTTATTTCTCTGAAAGTGATTCCCCGGCTGAGAGTAGTCAGAAGCTCCGGGTTTTGTCGAAGTATGGTTCCTGCGATGCCGATTTCGTCGGAAAGCTGTCCGGAGAGTCGTTTTTCCATTTGCTTTACAGGAACGTAAGAGCCGGTCTGACTCTGAAGAAGATAGAGATAGTAGGCTTTTCCTCCCTTGAAATAAGTCAGGCCACGAGTGTTTTTTCCTGTGCCACGCAAAGCTTCCAGACCGGTCATAAGTTCCTGATAGGCTGGGATGACTTCTGTTTTCATAAGATTTTGGTGGGTCAGGACCAGAGCGTTCTGCTCTGAGGAAGGAAGTTTTCCATATTCGGATAGCTTTTTCTGGAAAATTTCCAGCATATAGCTGCTGTCGGGATTCCGGATAAAAGAACTGCATTGTGCCAGGATCCGGTCCAGTGTGGTGTCACTCATAAAAAAACCAGCTTCGGATTTCTTTTTCTCAAATTCCAGGATGCTCCGAAAGTATGGGCGGATGGTGGTGAGAAGAGTGAGATAGTCGGTGATATCACGATCTTCATAAAAGGCATATTCCGCCAGAAGAACCGGAAGCTGAGCCTGAATACCAAGACTTGGGCCAAGAGGCTCCTGAAGCAGATAATTGTCGCCCAGTGATTTTTCCGTGTGGTAATAGAGGAGCATGGAGTCCAGCGTCAGCTGATTTTCCGTGGAAAGGCGGCTGTAGCGGAAGGATTTCAGCTTTTTTTCGTACTGGCTGCAGATCTGGTATGTATTTTTCATATCTGTAGGGACAGTGCCAAGAGAAGCTTTTTTTCGCCGGATACCCTGTTTTTCCGGATGTGCCAGGGTATAATGGAGGGTAAGGGTGCTGCCGGAAACTTCATTTTGAAAAACTTTTCCGGAAAAGGCTTCGAATTTTCCGTTTTCTGTGATCCCGTGAGTGGAAAAATAACCGGCAGTAAGGCCGGTGAGAAGTGCCAGGATAAGAAGCAGAGTGATGAAAATAGAAAATTTATTTTTCCTGATTTTAAGAGACATAAGACAGTCTTTCATTACTGTTTACAGACATATACCATGTGGAGAGTGCTGATGGTCTCGAAGCAAACAGTAACGTCCTTTCAGAGTGGCGCTTTGTTCTATCATATTGGAAAATTACGGAATCTATGATATTATGTGAGCGGAAATATACAAAAATGGAGAAATAACATGAGTGATATTTATGATCTTGCAATTTTAGGCGGAGGTCCGGCAGGGATCACGGCAGCGATCTATGCGTCCAGGGCCAGGTTAAATACCATATGGATCGATAAAAACTTTGCACCGGGAGGCCAGGTCACAGCTACCTATGCGGTGGATAATTATCCGGGAATGCCGGGGATATCGGGCATGGATCTCGGAGAAGCCTTTGGGGCGCATGCCCGGAAGCTGGGATTGGAACCGCAGCGAGAGAAGATTCTTTCCCTGGAAAATATTTCCGGAGAGATCAAGACGATTCGTACAAAAAAGCATGAATATCAGGCGAAAGCCCTGATCCTTGCATTTGGGGCAGAGCACCGGAAGCTGGATATCCCGGGAGAGGATGATCTGAGCGGCCTTGGTGTTTCCTACTGCGCTACCTGTGACGGAGCTTTTTATAAGGATCGGACCGCAGTGGTAGTGGGGGGAGGAAACGTGGCAGCAGAGGATGCAGTTTTTCTTTCCGGCCTCTGTGAAAGGGTATATCTTGTTCATCGTCGTGATGCGCTTCGAGCAGATCAGGCACTTCAGGAGAAAGTCTTTGCCTGTGAGAATATAGAAATGGTGTGGGACAGTGTTCCCCTTGAGATCCTGGGACAGGATGAAGTGACCGGTCTTAAGATCCGTAATATAAAAACAAATGAAGAGAGGGAATTGACCGCAGAAGGTGTTTTCATTGCTGTGGGGATCGTTCCTAATACGACACTTGTAAAGGACCAGCTCAAGCTGGATGAAAATGGATATATCTGTGCCGGAGAAGAGGGTGTTACCAGCGCACCTGGGGTTTTTGCAGCGGGGGATATTCGTACCAAGGCACTTCGCCAGATAGTAACTGCTGTTTCAGACGGAGCCAATGCAGTGGCTTCCGCACAGAAATATCTCTGGAGGAAAGATAATGGCAACGATTAAGGAAATCGCGCAAAGGGCAGGCGTGAGTACAACAACTGTTTCCAACGTCATACATGGAAAAACAAAAAAAGTATCTCCTACCAATATTCAGAAGATCGAGAATCTTATCCGGGAGATGGGGTATGTCCAGAAAATGGGACTGAGAGTTCTGAATAAAGAAAAATCCCAGCTGATCGCAGTTGTGATCAATTATCATAAAGACTTCAAGGATTCTATCATCGGAGATCCTTTTTATGGAAAGATCATCGGTTTTATCGAGAAATACGTGCAGGAACTGGGATATTATCTGATGCTGTATTCCGCAAAGGATACAGATAAGATATTCCAGATGGTCATGGGCTGGGATGTAGATGGTGTTATTGCCATTTCCTTCAGCAAAAGCAACTGCGAAAAAATCTATCAGCTGATCAACAAACCGATCGTTTCTATTGATGCATATGGTGAGCTTGATGCAGGCCAGGAAAACCATGTCCTGAATATCGGACTGGACGACGAAAGTGGCGGCTATCTTATGACAAAATATCTTCTGGAATGCGGCTATGAGCATATCCAGGTTTGTGCAGGCCGTGATAATGGTGTGGATCATCTTCGTTACATGGGCGCTCAGCGGGCGGCGAAGGATTTTGCAAAGAAAAAGCAGAAGGTGCAGTTTACTGCTCTTGGAATGAACTACGCCAAACGAAAAGAAAGCTATGCGTGGCTGCTCCAGCGGAAAAAACCAAAGGCCGCACTGTTTTTCCTGTCGGACCTCTATGCATTGGAGGCTATCAGCTTTTTCAGCAGTCGTGGAGTAAAGATTCCGGAGGAGATCGGAATTGCAGGATACGATAACATCAGCTATGCGGAATTTTCCGTGCCTCGTCTGACTACTATCAGCCAGAATGTGGAGCAGAAGGCGTCTCTTGCAGTGGAAATTCTGATGGAACGGATCAATGGAGTGGAAAAAGAGCGTGAAAATGAGATCATGCTTCCGGTCACGCTGATCCCCAGGAGATCTGTACAGCCGCAGCATGAGGAAAAGTAAGTCTGCAGAGAATGTACCTGATCTGATCAGGGGGTAGATACGAGAAGTCACTGCAGAACTGTGAAAAATAGAAAATCGGGACTTTCAATATAGTAAGAGTACAGAGAATCTGATATATAAAGATATCAAAAGCCGAAATATACGGGAACTGTCAGTGTCTGACAGTCAGAGTATTTTCGGCTTTTTGTAAATTTACCTGAAATCGTAAAAGAGTTATCCTGTGTAGGTTCGTGCTGAAGATGTGGATAATAAGCATTTGCTGTTCTATGTGAAACCTGCACAAAACCATGATTTTGAACTTGTTACAATGATAGGTTATGTACATAACCTATTTACACAGTCTAACTTTGATGCTATAGTGTGAACATAAAGGTTAGGTACATAACCAAAGGGAAAGAGTACAGAAGGAGTGAATACCAGATGAAACAGATTCTGATCGCCACACATGGAAAAATGGCCTCCGGCATTCGTTATACAGCAGAGCTGATCGTTGGAAAAATGGATGAGATCACAACCATCGACGCATATGTGACACCGGAAGACAATGTGGAGAAAAAGTTTGAAGAATATTTCGCACAGCATGAAAACGACAGGATTTTCGTTTTCACAGATCTGATGGGAGGAAGCGTAAATCAGAAGCTTCTGAGATACAGCCAGAAAGAAAATGTCATACTGATCACAGGAACCAACCTTCCGGTCCTGATGCAGGTTATGATGGCAGATGACGATGTGACAGAGGAGGAGATCCAGGAGTTCATCGATGATGCCAGAGAAGAGCTTCAGATGGTAGACCTTGGCGGTGGAAAGAAATCCACATCTGAAAAAAATGCTGAAGAAGATACTGCACAGGGTATCGAAAATACTGCGCAGATTTCAGAAGATGCTGCATCGTATGCAAAAAAATCCGCACCGAAAAAAGCTCTGGCTCCCCAGTCCTATGACAATTCCACAGCAAAGATCACCGCACTTCGTGTAGATGACCGTCTGATCCACGGACAGGTTGCCATGACCTGGACCAAACAGCTGGCTGTACAGGGAATCGTGGTAGCTAACGACGAGGCAGCTAACGATAACACCCAGAAGATGGCATTGAAAATGGCCGTACCGGGCGGAATCAAATCGCTGATCAAACCGGTGGATGAAGCCATTCGTATCTTAAACAATCCGAAGGCATCCAGGATGCGTATTCTGGTTCTTACAAGAACCGTAAAAGATGCCCTGAAAATAAGACAGAGCGTTGGCGAAATCGGATTTCTCAATGTAGGAAATACCGGACGTTTCGACGGAATCGATGTTTCCGAGAAACTTGTCCTGACACCGACCATCATGCTGACAAAAGCAGAGCAGCAGGCACTGAAAGACCTGGTTGCCCTTGAACCGAAGACCTGTATGCAGCAGGTACCGAATGATGAGCAGAAGCTTGTGAAGGATATACTGGACAAGCTTGACTGACATCCACTGAATAAATAAAACGTAGCACAAAAAAGGGAGGAAAGAAAAAAATGTTAAACGCATTTCTTGTAGCACTTGCTGTATTTATCTGTGTCGGCGGTGCAGAGCTGGTCGGATTTACTATGCTGAACCGTCCGATCGTCATCGGGCCACTGGTAGGTCTGTTCCTTGGAGATCTTCACACAGGAGTTATCATCGGAGCTTCATTGGAAGCTGTATTCATGGGAGTTGTAAATATTGGCGGAGCTTCTGCAGCAGAACCCGGAATTGCCACAGCTGTAGGAACTGCCTTTGCCATCATGCTTGGCAAAGGCTCTGAGGTTGCCCTGACACTTGCACTTCCAATCGGTATCCTTGGTCTTCAGATCAAGACCGTTCTCTACATTTTTATTGTAGGTATGTTTGCAAAAACCTTCGACCGTCTGGCGGCAGAGGGCAAGGAGAAACAGATTATCGCCCTTCATTACGGACTCTGGGCTGTAAACTGGTTTTTGTATTCCCTGTTCGCATTCTTCGGAATCCTGTTCGGATCTGATGCAGTCAGTGCACTTCTGGATGCCATCCCGGATGTTGTTATGAATGGTCTGACAGTTTGCGGCGGACTTCTTCCGGCAGTAGGTATGGCGATGCTGATGAAAATGCTCTGGGACAACAAGATCTGCATGTTCTACTTCCTGGGATTTGTCCTTGCAGCATACTTAAACCTTCCGCTGATCGCCCTTGCCGTGATCGGTGTGATCATTGCCATTTCCATTGGTATGAACGATTACAAGATGAATCAGCTTGCAGCACAGAGAGTAGCAGTTTCACCGGCCGGTAGCGCTGACGAATATCTTGACGAAGAAGAGGAGGAATTTTTCTCATGAGTAATTTAACGAAATCCATTCCTGCAGATGAAAGAAAAATGCTGAGAAAAGCGTTCTGGCGTTCCTTTACTCTGTATGCGGCAGTAAGCCCGGCAAAACAGGGAGCTTCCGGCTTCTGCTATTCCCTGATGCCTTTTATCAATAAATTTTACAAAAACGATGAGGAAGGCAAAAAAGCTGCCCTCACAAGAAGTATGTCTTACTTCAATACAACCATCACCTTATCTACATTCATCATGGGTCTTGTGGCATCCATGGAGAAGAAAAACAGCGAGCAGAAGGATTTTGATGCAAGCTCCATCAATGCGGTGAAATCTTCCCTGATGGGACCTCTGGCCGGTATCGGTGATTCCATTTTCTGGGGCGTTCTCCGTGTAATCGCAGCCGGAATCGCAGTAGGACTTGGTGCATCCGGAAACGTTCTGGCACCGATCGTGTTCCTGCTTCTTTTCAACATTCCGTCTATTCTTGTGAAATATTACGGAACATTCCTGGGCTACAAGCTTGGTTCCGAATACATCCAGAAGGTTTATGCAAGCGGTCTTATGAACATCCTGACAAAGGCTGCCAGCATTGTAGGTCTGATCATGGTCGGCGGTATGACTGCCAGCATGGTAACCTTTAACTCCACTTATGAACTTACCATGAAGGGTGAATCTGTTCTGAATCTACAGAACATGTTGGACCAGATCTTTATCGGCATTGTTCCCCTTGGACTGACTCTTCTGTGTTACTATCTGCTGAAAAAGAAAAATGTCAGCATCACAGTTCTGATCATCGGTGTTATCATCCTGAGCATCCTTCTCTCTCTTCTTGGAATTGCATAAGCCTTAAGGATAAGGAATAAAGATCAGAATTATGAAAAGGCGGGCCGTATAGGGTCCGCCTATAAAAAAGCCTAAAAAAAGTTATATCAAAATAACTGACCGCAAAAAGGGCAGTTGAAGAACACCTGACCGGATATAAATAAGCAGCAAATACGGATTATAAATATCTGCTCAATGCAAAATAAAGGAGACATAAGAAATGAAAGATTGGTGGAAGAATTCCGTTGTATATCAGATTTATCCAAGAAGCTTTAAGGACTCCAACGGGGACGGCTTCGGCGATCTCAAGGGTATTATTGAAAAGCTCCCTTACCTTCAGAATCTTGGGATCGATGTGATCTGGCTCAGCCCTGTTTTTGACTCCCCACAGGACGACAACGGTTACGATATCAGTGATTACCGGAAGATCTACGCGGGCTTCGGAAGTAACGAGGACATGGATGAGCTGATCGGAAAAGCTCATGAGCATGGTATCAAGATCATTCTGGATCTTGTTGTCAACCATACTTCCGATGAGCATGCATGGTTTGTGGAAAGCCGGAAATCAAAAGACAGCAAATACAGTGATTATTATATCTGGAAGGATCCGAAAGCAGACGGCAGTGAGCCAAACAACTGGGGCTCCAGCTTCTGTGGAAGTGCCTGGGAATATGATGAAGAGCGCGGCCAGTATTACCTTCATTTTTACAGCAGAAAACAGCCGGATCTCAATTGGGAAAATGAAACCGTCCGTAAGGAAATCTATGATCTGATGAAATTCTGGATGGACAAAGGTGCTGACGGATGGCGCATGGATGTGATCGCATCTATCTCCAAGGATCAGTCCTTCCCGGATTACCCGAAAACGGATGGTCGCAAGTATTATACAGGAAAATATCACAGCAACGGACCAAGACTTCATGAGTTTATCCATGAGATGAACCGGGAGGTGCTTTCAAAATATGACTGTATGACGGTAGGTGAGGCGCCGGGCTCCACACCGGAGGTTGCAAGACTGTTTACAGATCCGGAGCGTGAGGAACTGAATATGATCTTCACATTTGAGCATATGAACATCGACCGTATTCCGGGCTCTGTAAACCGAAAGTGGGAATTGAAGCCTTTTGATCTCCGTGATCTGAAACGTGTTATGAGTGAGTGGCAGAACAAGCTTTATAACAAGGGCTGGAATGCTCTGTATTTTGAAAATCATGACCAGCCACGTGTGATCTCCAGATGGGGAAATGACACTACTTACCGCGAGGAATGTGCAAAGGCTTATGCTACCGTTCTCCATGGTATGCAGGGAACTCCTTATGTATATCAGGGAGAGGAGATCGGTATGACAAACGTGCAGTTCCCGCTGGAGGAGTACGAGGATATCGAGGTTCGTAATGCATATCAGGATCTTGTCGTTAAGAACAAAACCATTTCTGAGGATGATTTCCGCAAGGCAGTATGGAACAAGAGTCGTGACAATGCCAGGGTTCCGATGCAGTGGGATGACAGCGAAAATGCAGGATTTACGACCGGTAAGCCATGGTTCCGCCTTTCTGATCGTTACCAGGAGATCAATGTAAAAAAAGCTCTGGAAAAAAATGATTCCGTGTTTTATTATTATAAGGATCTGATCTGTCTTCGTCATGAGGAAGAGCTTCTCACAGAAGGTGACTATCAGCTCCTTCTTCCAGAAGACGAGAAGATCTTTGCATATTTAAGAACTTCCGACAAAGAGCAGTGGATCGTGGTGGCAAACCTTTCTGAGGATACGGTAAGTACAGAAGGTCTTGCGAAATATGTGTCCGATAAAGAGGATATTAAGATTGCAAACTATAAGGACAGAACAGGAATCAAAGCGGACTTAAGACCGTACGAGGCGTTTATGATGAGGATCCGGTAATTCCTGAGCTGTTGTATATGTAGTAAAGTGGAAGAAAAGTCTCTGCTTTACAGAGAGCAGGTATGAGTATTTGTGCGTATCTGTACTGCCAAAGGATATCCGGGTGCAGTGCAGATGCGCTTTTTGCCTGTGAGGAGAAGACAAACAGGAGGAATTTATGGAAAAATATATCATTGCAGTGGATATGGACGGAACTCTTCTGAACAGTGAGAATAAGATTTCTGAAAGGAACAGAAATGTTCTGCAGCGTCTGATCGATGACGGACATTATGTGGTGCCGGCAACCGGAAGGACCAGGGAGCTGATCCCTCAGGAGTTTTCTGTGCTTCGGGGTGTGAAATGGGGAATCGTGGAAAACGGCTGTGTTGTCTGGGATTACGATAAAAATGAGATGATCTGGCGAAAAACCATGCCAAAAGGAATGGTAAGTAAAATCCTGAAGGATGTGGAAAACAGCGGCGCAAAAGGCTGGATCGCAGAGGCTTATGCAAACGGAATCGCCTATTCTGATGCGAATGCCAGAGATTATGTGGCATCTGTAGCGGATAAAGATCTGCTGGAAAAAACTTTTGTAGATTATTTTCTCAGCAGACATGTATATGTTAAGGATTTTTATCATCAGAAAGATATTCTGGATCAGGCAGAGAAGATCAATATTTATTTTGATGATATGGAGACCAGCAGGGCACTTCGTGAGAAATGGAAGGATCTGGATGATGTGGCAGTGACTACTTCCATCAGCGGCAATGCGGAGTTTAATGCAGCAGGCGTGGACAAGGGTGTGGGTCTTGCCATGCTTCGCACAAAGCTTGGTATTGACCGGATGCATGTGATCGCTTTCGGAGATAATGAGAATGATCTGGAAATGCTGGAGGGTGCAGGTATCGGTGTTGCTATGGGCAATTCCAAACAGTATGTAAAGGATGCCGCCAATGAGGTGACCGGAGATAACGATCATGATGGTGTGGCGGAATTTCTGGAGAGGTTTTTCGGGCTGTAAGCTGTGGTTGATCGTGATCGTTGATATAAGGGACAGGGAAATGTATTTTTCTCTGTCTTTTTTTATTTGCATTTTTGGTGATATAAGGTATGATAAACGAAGAGGATACGGGGATTGCTGGTTTTGACTGGTAGTTACCGGTGAAAATTATTTGAGGAGATCAGGAGGATATTTTTTAATGAAAAATCTGATACCAAAGCGTGTGATGGAGTATATCATTATCACATTTGCTGTTGTTCTGATGGATGTGGGGATTTATGTATTTAAGTTTCCGAATAATTTTTCCTTTGGTGGTGTTTCGGGTATGGCGGTTGTGTTTTCGCATTTTATTCCGATGACGTCTGCGCAGATCAACCTGGTGATCAATCTGATTTTGCTGGTGATCGGGTTTATTGTTCTTGGCCGGGATTTTGGAGTGAAGACGGCTTATGTTACGGTTGTTTCTTCTTTGCTTCTGAATGTGTTTGAGAAGGTTTTTCCTATGGACAGGGCGCTGACGGGGAATATTATGCTGGAGCTTTGCTTTGCGATCATTTTGCCGGCGCTGGCTGCGGCGCTGCTGTTTTTTGAGAATGCTTCGGGTGGTGGCACGGATATTGTGGCGATGATCATTAAGAAGTATTCTACGATGAATATTTCGGGTGCATTGTTTGCGGTGGATTGTGTGATCGTTGTTGTTTCGTTTATGGTGTTTGATCTTACTACGGGGCTTTGTTCTGTGCTGGGGCTTATGGCTAAGACGTTGCTGATCGATAAGTCTATTGAGAGGATGAAGCTGAATAAGTATTTTACGATCATTTCCAGTAAGCCGGATGAGATCTGTGAGTTTATTATGAATGGGCTGGATCGGAGTGCTACGGTTTATCATGGGGAGGGGGTTTATTCGCATAAGGATAAGAAGATTATTCTGACGGTCGTTGATGTGAGACAGGCGGTGCTTCTGCAGAGGTTTATTGATGAGGTGGATCCGCAGGCGTTTTTGATGGTTACTAAGAGTAGTGAGGTTGTTGGGAAGGGGTTTATGAGTTATATTTGATGCGATCGTATGGGATTGTATGCTGATCGTAGGTGATTGTGTATGATTGTAAGCTGATGGAAATTAGGAGAGCGTTCTTTGTGGTCTGGATGGGCTGCGGGGCGCTCTTTTTTTGTGGTGGAGGGTGGAGGGCGGATGGCGGATGACGGACGCCGTGGAGACGGGTGCCGGTTTGCTCCGGGCTTCGTCGGGGGCTGGCTTCTAGGCTGCCGGAATTCTGCTAAAACCGTTTTTAAAAAGTCCGAACTCGCGGCTTGCTGCCGCTCAGACAGCGGACTTTTTAAAAACAACGCAGATTTCCGCCAGCCAAGAATCAGCTCCCCTCCTGCAGAGTCGTAGCAAACCGGCACCCGTCTCCCCGGCTGTTCGATTCCGGGCGGGAGGTAGTGGTGGCTGTGTGGGGCTTCTGGCGGAAGTGTGGGGTTGATGAGGGATGGAGGATTGAGTGGATTCCCGGGAGTTGGATGAGCCATCAGCGCTGCGCTGGATGGTTGGGAGGAAAGGCTGAGTTTCCTGTGGCCTGAAGGTGAGGGATGTGCCATCGTCGCTGCGCTGGATGGCTGGGAGGAAAGGCTGAGTTTCCTGTGGCCTGAAGGTGAGGGATGTGCCATCGTCGCTGCGCTGGATGGCTGGGAGGAAAGGCTGAGTTTCCTGTGGTCTGAAGGTGAGGGATGTGCCATCATCGCTGCGCTGGATGGCTGATTGGTGTGTGAAGGTTTTGTGAAAGGGTTTGACAGGTGGGGATTTTTATGGTAGGATACACACTTACGTAACAAAATTAATAAAATTGTAACAAATTAGTGAGCGAGGAGCGTGGCGAAGTGGATTGTGAATCTCTGTCTGAATGGATGGATTGTGTTGCTGCGTGGTTTTCTGAGAGGAGTTTTATTGTTTATGTTTTATAAGAAATTTGCTGCTGTTGTTCTGAGTGCTGTTCTTGTGGGTGTGGTTCCTTCTGTTGTTTTTGCGGATGTGGATGGTGTCAGTGCTGTGTCTGATGGAGATGTGGAGGAGCTTTCTATTGAGGATGATTTTTCGGATGGTGCGGATTCTATTTCTGCTTTTGCCAGTGCTCTGGCGGATAAGACGGTTTCTGAGGTTCAGGGGTATCAGGAGGCGAAGGCTGAGGCTGAGGTGATCGCGCAGGAGAGGCTTGAGGCTGAAGCGGCTGCTGAGGCTGCGCGTAAGGCGGAAGAGGAGCGGAAGGCTGCTGAGGCTGCGCGTCTGGAGATGCGGCAGGGGATTGTGGATTTTGCGCTGCAGTTTGTGGGGAATCCCTATGTTTATGGTGGTACGAGTCTGACTAACGGGGCGGATTGTTCGGGGTTTGTGATGTCTGTGTTTGCGGAGTTTGGGTATGAGCTTCCTCGTGTTGCTGCAGCTCAGTGTTCGGCTTCTGAGAAGAAGAGTGTTGCGGATATTGAGGCTGGTGATCTGGTTTTTTATGGTGAGGGTGGTATTGATCATGTGGCTCTTTATATTGGTGATGGCAAGATCGTTCACGCCAGTACAGCGGCTACAGGGATCAAGGTTTCTGACTATGATTACCGGGCTCCGGCTGCGGTTGGTTCGTTTGTGGCTTAGGATATAGATATAAATGATTTACTGATATGAAATATAAACTGTCTGCGGAGATTTTTTGGTTGGGTTGGCTGAAAAATAGCTGCGGGCAGTTTTTTTGAAGAAAAATAGTGTATAATTTAACCGAATCAAGTAAGTCTCCTGCGGGGTTGCGAAAAGCAATAAGCAGTGGGTGGGGACTTAGATAAAATTCAGAAAGGTTGTGGGGTTATGAATACAAAGGAAATCAGTGGTAAGCGGCAGATGGAGTTTCTGGCCGGGTTTGATTTTGTCAGAGAAGCGGGTACTGCTGGGGAAGTGAAGGCGGCGAAGATGATCAGGGATACTTTGGACAGCTTCGGAGTGAAGAATTGGATGGAGGAGTTTTCTTTTTGGGGTTTTCGGATCAACAGGGCGGTGCTTAAGGTTGTGGAGCCTTATCAGAAGGAGTATGTGGTGACCGGGTATGGAAGATGTGGAAATACTGGGGCAGAAGGTCTGAAAGCGGATTTTTTGTATGTGGAGAATGGAGATGCTGTCAGTCTTTCCCGGGCGAAGGGTAAGATCGTTATGGTGAATGGCCGGGTGAGTGGTGATGTGTATCAGAGACTGGTGAGCGCCGGAGCTGTTGGTTTTATCAGTGTGGAGGGTTCTCCGCTGGATGAAGGAGTGGACAGGGTTCCCTGTCAGCGCAGCCTGCCGATGATCTTTCCGGGGGATGCAGCAGAAGAGACAGAAGGAATGTCGGAGTCTGCAGAGGATATTCACAAGATGCAGGAAAAATATAGTGGCAGGATTCCGGGGGCGAATCTTCATTATAAGGATGCAGTGGAGCTGGTGACGGAGGGTGCGTCTGAGGTGTGCCTGGTTGTGGAACAGGATGTGGCGGCGTGTAGATCCCGTAATGTAGTGGCGAGGATCGAAGGTACGGATAAGAAAGATGAGATCTTGACGATTACGGCGCATTATGATTCGGTGCCGGAGGGACCGGGGGCCTATGATAATATGGCTGGGGCAGCGATCATCATGGAGCTTTGCAGATATTTTCAGCAGTATAGACCGCGCAGGACTATGGAATTTGTGTGGTTTGGTGCTGAGGAGAAGGGCTTGCTGGGCAGCCGGGATTATATCAGAGTTCATGAGAGTGAGCTTGGAGCGCATCGTTTTAATATGAATGTAGATCTGGCCGGGCAGCTGATCGGAGGAAATGTTCTGGGAGTGACGGGAGAGGCTTCTGTTTGTGATAAGCTTCTTGAGATCGCTGACGGAGCAGGGATCGGAGCGTCTGTGAAGAATCAGATCTGGGGAAGTGATTCCAATTCTTTTGCATGGAAGGGAATTCCGGCCATGACTCTGAACCGGGATGGTTTTGGCATGCATACCCGTTATGATACTATTGATCTGCTGTCTGCCTGGTCGTTGGAGAGAAGCGCGATCCTTCTGGGATGTATTGCAGATGAACTGGGGAATGCGGAGGTTTTCCCATTTGAGAGAAAGATGCCGGAGAAATTTATCGGAGAGCTGGATGAATATATGTGCAGATAGTAAAAATCTGATTTTATCTGCTCATAACTGGATATTTGTTATGGAACTGTGGGGACTTGTCTGTTTCGGGAAGAGTACAGACAAGTCCTCATAATTTATTCAATATTTTCAATGTTTATTGACCTTTATAATTCCGCAAGGGAACATGTGGCTTTGAGTCAGGGGGATATTTGCAGCTTTGTAAGGGATTCCCGGAACAGGGGGCAAGCGGAGGTTCGCAATTGAACCAGTGGAATTACTTGATTTGATCAGAATACGATAAAACAATAAAAAATAATACAAAATAATTGACAGTAAGATATCGAACTGTTATACTGAAATCACAGGCTTTCCAGGGATCAATGCGCCGGATATTGTTTTGCGGAGTATTGATTTCTGGAACTTTTATCACAGAAAAATCAGGAATGAGGAGATAGGACCATGTTTACAGAAGAACGACAGAATGCAATAGAGAAATGTCTCCGCGAAAAAGGAAAAGTCAGAGTCAAAGAATTAAGCGAGATGTTTCAGGTTACGGAGGACTGTATCCGCAAGGATCTCAAGATCCTTGAAAATGCAGGCAGATTAAAGAGGACTTACGGAGGAGCGATCCTGTCACAGGAGTATCCTCTGGAGAGAAACGTAGTAGACAGGCGTATGTACAATCTTGATAAGAAGAAAGTGATCGCTGCGAAAGCCTTCAAGCTGATCAAAAATAACGAAACGATCTTTCTGGATGTTTCCACTACAAATATAGAGCTGGCAAGGCTTATCGCTTCGTCGGGTATGCATGTTGTGGTTGTCAGCAATATGATCGATATCCTGCAGATCCTTGCTGCGAATCCGTCCATCACGGCCATAGGCACAGGGGGAACTATGTACCGTTCAGTGAATGGATTTATGGGAGCTGCGGCCATTGAGGTGATCAAGCAGTACAGCTTTGACCGGGCATTTTTGGGAAGCTGTGGCGTGGATATGACAGATTTTGCAGTTACTACATCCGGAGTGGAGGATGGATTGACCAAGAAGGCGGCAGTGCAGAGCAGCAGACATAAATATGTGGTTATGGAGAGAGAGAAGTTTTATTTTAACGAATCTTATAAATATACACATTTTGATGATATCAGCGGGATCATTACCGATGAATTTCCGGATGATACCATTGTGAACATACTGAGGAATACCGGAGTGAAATTACTCTGAGCAGACAGTAATAAAGGGGGATTTTTACATGAAAGACTATATTCTGGAAACCTGTGTGGATTCTGTGGAATCCGCCATGGCAGCAGCCGAGGGTGGTGCGGACAGATTGGAGCTTTGCAGCAATCTGATCATCGGGGGGACAACTCCCGGTCCATGGCTTTTTGAGGAAATAAGGAAGCGTTCAGATATCCGGATCCATGCGCTGATCCGTCCGAGGTTTGGAGATTTCTGTTATACAGATGCGGAATTTTCTATGATAAGGAATGCCGTAAAGGATTTCCGCAAAATGGGAGCGGAGGGTGTCGTGGTAGGTATCCTGAAACCGGATGGCACCTTGAATATGGAACAGATGAAAGAACTGATGGATGCTGCGGGAGATATGTCTGTTACGCTGCACAGGGCTTTTGATGTGTGCGCAGATCCGATCGAGGCTATGGAACAGGCAATCTCTCTGGGAATCGATACGATCCTTACCTCCGGACAGAAGAATACCTGCCTTCAGGGTGCGGAGCTTCTGAAGGAACTGGAAACCAGGAGTCAGGGACGTATCACCATCCAGGCGGGGAGTGGCGTCGGTGCGGAAGTGATCCGCCAGCTTTATCCCCTTACCGGGATCAAGGCTTATCATATGAGCGGCAAGGTTGTAACGGACAGTGCGATGCAGTTTCGCAAGGAAGGTGTCAATATGGGACTTCCGACATTCAGTGAATATGAGATATGGCGTACAGATATTGAAAATGTTCGTGCTGCAAAGAAAGTTCTGGAGGAATTATAATGGCTGAGGGGAAGATTTTTCTGAAAGAAAACCGTGATCGGATCGAAAAAAAATATCGGGAGCAGATGATGGGGTTACCGCAGGTTTTTGCGGAGATTGATAAAAAGCTTGCGGAATGCACAGACGAAGTGGCTCTGGCGTGCAAATATTTATATGCGTTCATGCCGTACAGTGATATCGGAAATTACGCGTTTGAAGTATTCCTGGATTATGCGGAGAATGGCGTATATTTATGGAAGGAAAACTCCGGGGTGGCAGAGCTGCCGGAGGAAATCTTTTTGAATTATGTGCTGTTTCATAGAGTAAATGAGGAGGAGATCGCACCCTGCCGTACATTTTTCCGCAGGGAGATCGGAGAGAGAACTGGGGGAATGAGCTTCCGGGAAGCTGCCCTGGAGGTGAACTACTGGTGTGCACAGGAGGCTACCTATCATTGTACAGATGATCGTACCCTGTCTGCACTTGCCGTATACCGCAGAGGAAACGGAAGATGCGGAGAGGAATCTGTATTTACCGTTAATGCACTGAGAAGTGTTGGTGTACCTGCCCGTCAGGTATATGCACCAAAGTGGTCTCATTGTGATGACAATCATGCCTGGGTGGAAATCTGGTGCGATGGAAGCTGGTATTTTCTGGGAGCCTGTGAGCCGGAGGAGATCCTGAATAAGGGATGGTTTACCAACGCTTCCTCAAGGGCCATGATGGTCCATTCAAGAGTTTTTGATACCATGATCCCGGAGGGAGAAGTGATCGGCAAAGATGGTATGGTGACTATGCTCAACGAGCTGAAACGATATGCACGGACAAAAGAGATCACTGTGTCCGTAAAGGATTCACATGGAAAACCGGCAGAAGGTGCAGAAGTTTCTTTTGAGGTGCTGAATTATTCGGAATATGCCCCGATTGCAGAACTGAAAACCGACAGTCTGGGAAAAGTCAGCCTGACAACAGGGCTTGGAAGTATCCATATTTCTGCAAGGATGTATGCAGATGGAGAATGGCTGCATGCAGAAAACAGCATGGATACAAAAACAGAGGATTGTTGTGAGATCTGTCTGATGCCCGTAGGAAAGGAAAAGGGTATTTTTTATGAGGAGTGGACGGAGATCGATATGATCGCACCTCATGATGCGCCTGTAAATAAAGATATGCCAACACCGGAGCAGAAAGAAAGAGGCAGCAGACGTCTGGCAGAGGCAAACGCTTACAGGGAACAGAAGGTAAGAAACCTGAGCAATCCGGAGTGCCGGAAATTTCTGGAAAAAGAAACCGGAGATTCTTCAATGAGAAAAAAACTCCTTGAAGTCCTCACAGAGAAAGACAGAACAGACTGCATCAGCCAGGTTCTGGAGGAGCATCTGAAATTTGCATTACCGTATGAAAAAAACATGGATGCAGATATTTTTGTACCATATGTACTGAACCCGAGAGTTGACGATGAAGTTTTGCAGAAATACAGAAAAGCGATCCTTGAGCAGCTGTCGGAAGAAGAAAAAAATATGCTGCAAAAGGAACCGGCAAAGATCTGGAAGTGGATAGAGGATAAGATCATTTCCAGCCCGGAGAAAGAACGCAGCAGTGTGATCACCACGCCGTCCGGATGCCTGAAAACGGGAACAGGAAGCCTTCTGTCAAAGAAGATCCTTTTTGTGGCAATGGCGAGAACACTGGGAATTCCGGCGCGCCTGAACCCTCATGACCGTTCTATGGAGTATATGAAAAACGGAAAATTCATCCCGGTATCTGCGGAAACGGAGAAAAACGCATCGATCCTTCTGAAGGCAAGTGAGGATACACAGTGGAAATATTTCCAGAACTGGAGCATCGCAAAGCTGGAAGCCGGAAAATACAGCACACTGAAGCTGGAAGCCGAAAATTTCAGAGATCAGATGATGAAGCTGCCACTGGAAGCGGGAAATTACAGGATCCTTACCTCAAACAGACTGCCAAATGGAAATATATTTGCCGCGGAGTATTATTTTGAGATTCAGATCGGAGAAATGAAGAGGGTGGAGCTGGCATTTCGGAATGCAAACCTGGAAGATATGCTGGAGAATATTTCCATACCGGAATTTACTCTCAGAAAAGAGGATGGAAGCACCGTGAAGGCGTCAGAACTGACGGCAGATGGGAAGCATATCCTGGCGTTTCTGGAAGAGGAGAAAGAACCGACGGAGCATATCTTAAATGAGATGATGGAGCAGGAAGAAGCCTTTTCCCGATATGCGAAGAGAATCATTTTTGTAGTAAAAAGCAAAAAAGCGCTGGAGACACCTACCCTTTCAAGAGCACTTGGCAAGCTTGGAAATGTCCAGATCTTATATGATGATTTTTCAGAGATCATCAATACACTGGGAAGAAGAATGTACGTAGATCCGGATAAGCTTCCGCTGATCATTGTGACAAACAAAAGCCTGAATGGGATTTATGCAACCAGTGGATACAATGTGGGAACCGGAGATATGCTGTTGAGACTGATGTGACAGATATATCGGATATATACAGAAGGAACACAGACCGTATCATCGACTGTGTCGGTGACGGTCTGTGCCCCTGGGAAAGCTGTGAAATTATTGCAGTGGTTCAGATGCTCAGAATATGAAGGCAGATCGGAATGAGAATGCCTGTTGTGCTTCCCAAAATTGCCGTAATAAAAGTTGTTTTGCATTACTTACCATCAGAATAGAGATTACGCACAGAATCCCGGTAAATGCATTCCGGCTTCAGGCGGATCGTCCTTGGAAAATCGCAGTAGTCTCCATTCATTCTGCGAAGCAGCAGATCACAGGCCTGCTCTGCCAGATCTGCCAGCGGCTGACGGACAGCGGTCAGCTGAGGAGAAAGCAGCATGGACAGTTCAAAATCATCAAAGGAGACAACAGACAGGTCTTCCGGGATACGGATGCCAAGGCTGTAGATCGCTTCATAAATACCGAGGCATAGTGTATAGTTCGCAGAAAATACGGCAGTCGGACGTTCCGGAAGATTCCATAATTTCTGTATTGCCTGATATCCAAGGTCGTTTGCGTAATTTCCAGCGATGATATAATCGGGGTTAACCGGAATATCGTAGTCTTCCAGTGCCCGGAGATATCCTTTTTTTCGTTCGCATGCGGTATAGGATTCAGGAGGACCGGTGACAAGGGCGATCTTCTGATGCCCCATTTTTATCAGATGCTCCACGATCTCGTAGGCTCCGGAGGTACAGCTGGTCTGTACACAGTCTGTACGGTGGAAATGGCTGTGTTCTTCCAGCTCCACAACAGGGATTTTGGCGTGTTCCACAGCAGAACAGATGTCCTGGTTCAGACTGAAAGAGGTAATGATAAGGCCGTCGATCCCGGAGCGGAGCATGTGAGGGACGAATTTATTGACATGATCCTTATATTTGTCGCCGCTCATAAATGTGAGAGAATAACCGTGAGCGCGCATGGTGTTTTCTATTTTGCTCAGAAGAAAAGCATTATGCGGAGTATTGGGAGGACCGGATACCAGACCGATACGGTAAGTCTTGGAGGAACGAAGTCCCCGGGCCGTGTTTCGTGGAACGTAATTCAGTTTCCGGATCGCTTCGTCGATCTGCTTTTTGTTTTGCGGCCGTACAGTTCCGCCGTTGATATATTTTGAAATGGTGGCCAATGCCAGACCGGTTTCTCTGGCAATGTCCTTGATGGTTGCACTCATAAATCAATCCTTTCCGGATGCTGTACTGTTGTGTTCGGACAGGTCTTTTACGGAGCGCCGCGGGTGGAATACAACATCCAGCATGTCTATTTTGGGAAAATCCGTATAGTCTCCATGGATCCTTTTTAAAAGTAATTCCACAGCATGTTTCCCCATGCTTGTCAGATCCTGTGAGACGCAGGTCATAGTCGCGCTCATGGTCTTGAAAAGCGGATCATCATCAAAGCACACAAAGGAAATATCCTGAGGAACGGAAATTCGTGCCTGGCTGGCAGCGCTTAAACCGCCCATTGCGGAGAGATAGCAGTCAAAAAAAACAGCAGTAGGGGGATCGGAAGAATCAATAAGCTTCTGGAAATGCAGGTTGCTCTGGGTGATCGTTTCTGCAGTGGAACCAAAAGAAACAGGGGGAAAAGAATCCTGCTGTTTCAGAAGGTCAATGCCATTTTTCTGATATACATCCACAAAGCCCTGGATCCGCTGCTCGATGGTGTAGGAGTCCAGATACTGTTCCATGATCCAGACCTTTGTGTGGCCTTTTTCCAAAAGGTGCTCTGCCAGCAGTGCACCGCCTCTGTAATTATCAGAAATAACACAGTCTACAGGAAAATGTCTCATGGAAGCAGGAATCTGATCGAGCATTACAACCGGTATGCCGGCATTCTGTAAGAGCTGGTACAGGTCATCATGCCAGCAGGATGGGAGCATGATGACTCCGTCAAAGTGCTGGGAGATAATATCCTGTATCGTATCGATCTCCTTCTGATGTTCAAAAAAGAAAGAACAGACAATAACTGTATAGCCATGATCCGTGAAATGCTTGATAATGGAGTTGACAAGCTCGCCCCAGAAATAATTACCAAGATCTGAGATCAGGATACCGATGGTATGTGTGTTTTTGGCACGGAGAAGCTGGGCATTCCGGTTTGGGGTATATCCAAGCTCCTGAATTGCCTTTTCTATAAGGATACGATTTTCTTCCCGTATTTTTTTGTGGTTTATATATTTGGAGATCGTTGCGGTGGACAGGCCTGTCGCACGGGCGATATCATTGATCGTAACGTTCATGTAAAACCTCCGGTTCTGATACATTTACAGATAATAGAGTATTTTCATATTATATCATGAAAAAGAAAATGCCTCAATACACATGGCATTTTTTACACATAAAGTATCAGAAAAAACGAGCGTATTGTACAGAAAATTGATAAAAATGAAACGTTTAACAAAACCTGATACGAAAAAGTACACAAAAACAAGACGAAATAATTGTAAAAAATAGGAAAAATGATTTTTACCCTATGATTTTACTTGAAAAGCTGCTTCGGATGCGGTAAGATAGTCTTAACAAAAAACGAAACGTTTTATGCAACAAGAAAATCAGCTATACGAAACAAGGAGAAGGTTATGGCAGACACAAAGCAGCAGTGGTATAAAGATGCCAAATACGGATTATTCATCCATTGGGGACTTTATTCCATCCTTGCAGGAGAATGGAAAGATCCGAAGACCGGCGAGGTCACCAAGACAGACCGTATCGCAGAGTGGATCGAGAACAATCTCAACATTGACAAGGAAGATTACAGAAAGCTGAAAGATGAGTTCCATCCGGACAAATTTGACGCGGACATGTTTGTGAAAAGAGCGAAAGAGCAGTGGGGTGTTAAATATATCGTTCTTACTTCCAAGCATCACGAGGGATTCGCAATGTACGATTCCAAGGTCAGTGATTTTAATGTAGTGAAGGCTGCAGGAAGAGATATCTTAAGAGAGCTTTCCGATGCTTGTAAGAAATATGACATGACAATGGGTATCTATTATTCACAGGCTCAGGACTGGGATGATGACAATGCCTATAAGAAGGATTACGAAGACAAGAACGAATGGAAGCCGGAATTCCGTACATACTTCGATGAGAAATGCAAACCGCAGTTAAAAGAGCTTCTTGAGAATTACGATAATATTTCCCTGATCTGGTTTGATACTCCGATGGGAATGACCGCAGACGAAGCTCAGGAATTAAGAGACTGGGTTAAGGGTATTAAGCCTGACTGCATCATCAGCGGACGTATCGGACACCAGAAGGGCGATTACATGACCACCGGTGATAACTTTATTCCACGTCTTCCATACGACGGTGACTGGGAAGTACCGGCAACTGTAAATGATACATGGGGTTATAATAAATACGATACAAACTGGAAGAATCCGGATGATATCCTGAACCTTCTTCTCAAGATCGTCGGCAGAGGCGGAAATTACCTGCTGAACGTAGGACCAATGGCAGACGGAACTGTTCCGGAAGCTTGTGTCGAGGTTATGAATGAGGTTGGTAAATACGTGACTGAGAATGCGGAAGCAATTTACGGAACCAAGAATGTTGGTATCTATCCGTATGAGATCCCGAGCATTGAATTTACAAAGAGACCACATAAGCTTTACGTACACGTCCTTGCACCGAGATATCGAGTTGAACTGCTGAACATCGGTAATCAGTTAAAGGGTGCATATGTGGTAAGCACAGGAGAAAAGCTTCCGTGCCGCGCATTAAAGTGCTGCGAAGGAAACTCGATGATAGAGGTAGAGCTTCCGGAGAAGCTTCAGGGGGCAAAGAACTACTGTGTATGCCTGGAGCTTGAGGAAGAAGAGCCGATCTTTGAGGCGATCATCGATTGATCAATTTATGAACATCAATGGGAAAACTATATAATAAAAAATCATATTAAGGGAGGATTTATTCATGAAGAAACGAATGAAAAAAGTTGCAACACTGTGTCTCGCCGGTGTAACAGCAATGTCAACAGTAGGCGTAACAGGAAGCGCCGTATTTGCAAAGGGTGACACAAACTACGATGTAGACAATATGGATTTTGAAAACGTTGAGCTTCGTGTAGCATTCAGATTTAACAACGGATCTGATACAGACGGACAGGCTAAATGGTATTACAAAGCACTTGAAGAGTTCAATAAAGAGAACGAAGGAAAGATCCATGTAACAGATGAGAGTATTTCTACAGAGTCTGATTACGAAGAGAAGCTTACAACAGATTTCGCTTCCGGTAATGTACCGAACGCATTCCTTCAGTATGGCGGAAGCCGTACAAGAGAGTATGTAGATGCAGGATATATACTGGATCTGACACCATACTTTGAACAGTATCCGGAATGGAAAGAGGGAGTTCAGGATTTTGCATGGGAGACAACACAGTTTGACGGCATTGAAGGAACCTATGGTATTCCGTGGTCCGCTTATCAGCTCTGTCTCTACTACAACAAAGATTACCTTGATCAGGTTGGCGTAGATGTTCCGGAGTCCTGGGATGATCTTGTTGATGCCTGCGCAAAATTAAAAGATGCAGGAATCCAGCCATTCAACTACTCTGACAAAGATAACTATCACTTCGAGCATCTGATGAGTGCTCTTGCTCTGAAAGCTTACGGAACAAGCATCGCAGATGATCTTGCAAGCGACAAAGAGGCTTACAACGGCGAGAAGATGGTTGCAATCTATCAGAAGATGAAAGATATGATCGATGCAGGATACTGGGGAGATGGAATCCTCAGCACAGACTTCAACACAGAGAGAAATATGTTCGAGGCAGGAAAAGCTGCATTCACAGTTGACGGAACATGGAACTGCGGTAACTTCCAGAATGACTCCGATACAACTCTCTTCGATGCTCAGAAGATCGGTGTTACAAGAATTCCTTATATCGACGAAGCAAACAAGACTGTAGAGATGGGCGGCGGTTCTGATACATACTACATCACTACATTAAACAAGAGCGATGAGGAAATCGCAGCAACTGTTAAATTCATCAAATACCTTACAAGTGTAGATTCCATCAACGAAATGTGCAAATCCAGCCCGACAACATATGCTGAGAAGGTTACGATCGATACAGGTAACTATCTGCTTGACGATGTAAATGCGATCATGGCTGAGAATACAGAGTCTAAACTTGAGATTCCTACATATGACAGCAACACAGCAGCTATGGATACAATCCGTAATTCTCTTCAGGCATTAGCGACAGGCGCAAGTGCACAGGAAGTTGGAGACGATATCGTTGACAAAATGTCTGCTTACGAATAAAGAGAATTTTGACTGAACGCATGATGTGTGGATAAGAGAAACAGGGGGAAGCATCATCTGCTTCCCCTTGTTTATTACGGAGGTATACATATGGCAGGTAAATCTGTACCAAAGGTAAAACAGAAGCTGGATAAAAAAGATCTTACGCTTTCTTTAGCGTTCCTTCTTCCGGCAATTTTAATAACTGTTATTTTTGTCATCTACCCTGTTTTTGATACCGTAGGCTTATCATTCCGTAAATGGAACGGTATGTTTGGTGCGGCAAAGCAATGGGTAGGACTTGAGAACTATCAGAAGATTTTTTCAGATAAGCTGTTCTGGAATGCAATGCTCAACAGTGTGTACTTTATGATCGGTGGTTTCGTTATCCTGATGCCGCTTTCATTTGGTCTCGCAATGCTGGTAACTGCAAAGATCAAGGGAACCGGATTCTTCAGAACCTGCTACTTCCTTCCGAATATGTTAGGAACAACAGCAGTAGCCCTGATGTGGACATTTATGTTAAATCCGAACTTTGGTATCTTTAATACCATTGAAAATATTTTCGGCCTTCATGGTACGATCCCTGATGTGCTGACGATAAAGACTGTAAACGTCTGGATCGTTGTTCTGGTAAACGAATGGATGTATGCCGGATATAACATGCTGATCTTTGCAGCTGGTCTGGTGGCGATCCCTGATGAGTTAAATGAGGCTGCAGCGCTGGATGGTGCTACAGGATGGCAGAGGATCCGCTATATCATCCTTCCTCTGATGAAAAACTCCTTCAAGGTATTCTCTATTTTGTGTATTACAGGATGTCTGAAAGTATTCGATATCATCTGGGCAATGACAAGAGGAGGCCCGAACGATATCAGCTCCACACCTTCAATCATGCTTTATACACAGGGATTCTCCTATAAGCTGTTCGGACGAAGCAGTGCATACGGCGTTATTCTGTTAGTGCTGGGTGTTGTACTGAGTCTTATAACCAATCATTTGTTCCGTGAAGATAAAGATCTTGCAATGTAGGCGGAAGGAGAAGAGACGATATGGAAAAAACAGCTAATAAACAGAAAATGCATGGAGGAAAGATAGCGCTGTACGTTATTGCGATCCTGTGGACAGTTGTTACACTGTTTCCGGTAGTAGTGACCGTAATGGCTTCCTTCAAAACAAACTCAGAGATTTACCTGAACCTGTTAAGCTTCCCTAAGAAGATTATGTTCCAGAACTATATCAGCGCAAACAAAACAGCGGATGCATTGAATACCATCAAGAACTCCCTGGTTGTAGCAACTCTGACAACTGTATTTAATACTGTAGTCGGAATGATGGCAGCATACATCTTATCAAGAAAAGATTACAAATTCCTGAAATGGGTATATGTATTCTTCATGATCGGAGTAATGGTTCCGGTTCACTGTACACTGATCCCGATCAACAACATTGCAACAGCATTAAATGCAAAGAACAACCTGTTCTTCCTGATCCTGATCTATGTTGCGTTTGGTATGTCCCAGGCGATATTCCTTTATACAGGATTCATGGATGGAATCTCCAGGAACCTGGATGAGGCGGCGATCATTGATGGATGTAACAACTGGCAGCTGCTGTGGAAGATCCTTTTCCCTGTCTGCAAGCCGATCATCGCAACAGAGGCGATCTTCGTATTCATCTATGGATACAGTGAACTTGTATTCTCCATGATCCTGATGACAGATACCAAATATTTCACAGTTTCACGTGCGATGCTGAACTTCTCTTCTGCACATACACAGGAGATCGGAAGTCAGTTTGCATATGTAGTAATGTCCGTAATTCCGATGCTTATCATTTACATTGTGTTCCATAAACAGATTGAAAAAGGTATGCTTTCCGGAGCTATCAAAGGCTGATGCTTTTAATCTAAACAGGAGGAAAAAATCATGTATCAGTTTGACAGAAAAGAATATGAAAAACGTATGGAGTGGTACCAGGATGCCCGCTTTGGAATGTTTATCCACTGGGGATTATATTCTATCCCTGCAAGAGGCGAGTGGGTACGAAGCGTAGAGGAAATACCTGAGGAAGAATATCTTCCGTTTATGAAAGAATTTGATGCAAGAGACTACAATCCGAAGCAGTGGGCAAAAGAGGCCAAGGCTGCAGGTATGAAATATGTAGTCCTGACAGCGAAGCATCACGACGGCTTCTGCTTATTTGACAGTAAATACACAGATTACAAGGTAACAAATACACCGGCAGGAAGAGACCTGATCAAGGAGTATGTAGAGGCACTTCGTGAGGAAGGCCTTAAGGTTGGAATCTATTTCACACTACTTGACTGGCATCATCCGGATTATCCGCATTACGGAGACCGTATCCATCCGATGAGAAACCACAAAGAGTGCGGAAATGAGAACCGTGATTTCTCACGTTATACAGAATATCTGTATAATCAGGTAGAAGAGATCTGTACAAACTACGGACAGATCGATATCATCTGGTTTGATTTCTCCTACGACGATATGAGAGGGGAAAAATGGGGCGCAACCAAGCTGATCAACATGGTGCGCAGCTTACAGCCGCAGGTTATCATCGATAACCGTCTGGAAGCCAGCGGAGAGGGAAGAGGATCCCTGTATGAGTGTGATCCGACACCGTACCATGGCGATTTCGTAAGCCCTGAGCAGATCATCCCGCCGGAAGGAATCTGCGATAAGGAAGGCAACCCGATGGTCTGGGAAGCATGCTTCACCATGAACAACAACTGGGGATACTGTGCAAACGATCATTATTACAAACCGGCTTCCATGCTGATCAAGAAGCTGGTAGAGTGTGTTTCCAAGGGCGGAAATATGATCCTGAACGTAGGACCGGATGCCAAAGGTAAATTCCCGAAGGAATCATCTGCGATCCTGGCTGAGATCGGCCGCTGGATGGATAAGAATCATGACAGTATCTACGGCTGTGTACCGGCTGAAAACATTCCGAAGCCGGATTACGGACGTATCACCAGAAACGGAAACAAATACTATGTGCATATTTATGAGAATACACTGGGACCACTTCCGCTTCTGGGATTTGATAAGGATAAGATCGTGAAGGTGCGTGCGCTGGATGACGGACATGAGGTGCCGATCTCCAACGCATGGATGCACAGCGATTACCCGGATATCGCATTCGTTGATCTGGGACCTGACCCGGTACTTCCGGACCCGGTAGATTATGTTCTCGAAGTAGAGATGGCTGAGTAAAAAAACGAATCAATAATAAAAAAGAACAACAGGAAAAGCAGGAGATATGTGAATCTTAGTTATCCGGTTGTTCTTTTTTACCATAAGGAGAAGGGAAAAGATTATGATCATTTATACAGGAAAAGATTACTATGACGTAAGCAGAAAAGCAGCGAATATCATGTCTGCACAGATCATCATGAAGCCAAATGCCGTTCTCGGACTTGCTACAGGCTCCACACCGGTGGGAATGTACAAGCAGCTGATCGAGTGGTACAAAAAAGGAGATCTGGACTTTTCGCAGATCACATCCGTAAATCTTGATGAATACAAAGGACTTTCCGGAGACAACGATCAGAGCTATCGTTATTTTATGAACACAAATCTGTTTGATCATGTAAATATCGATAAGGCAAGAACCTATGTGCCAAACGGACTGGAAGAGGACAGTGAGAAAGCCTGCGCGGATTACAATGAGATCATCCGCAGCGTGGGTGGTATCGATATGCAGCTGCTTGGAATCGGCGGAAATGGCCACATCGGCTTCAACGAGCCGGGTGCAGCATTTGAGAAGGAGACTCACTGCGTAGACCTTACGGAGAGCACCATCAAGGCAAATGCAAGATTCTTTGAGACTATGGATGATGTGCCGAAGCAGGCATATACCATGGGTATCAAAAACATCATGACTGCAAAGAAAATCCTTCTGGTCGCTACCGGAGAGGCAAAGGCAGAGGCTCTTTACAAATCTCTCTACGGACCGATCACGCCCAACGTGCCGGCATCTATCCTGCAGCTTCACCCGGATGTGACGGTAGTGGCCGATGAAGGCGCTTTAAAGCTGATCCGTGAGAAGGGACTGCTGTAAGAGATACAGAGGAAATTTCTGCGAATTAAATGAACGCAGATCACGGATATCCGTTTGAGTCAAGAGGATATCAGCGATCACTCATGGGATTTTCCTGATTTGGTTAATAAAGAAAGCTTCGATCTAACTCTCATCGATGAGCGATGTGCTCAGAGAGTGGATCGAAGCTTTTTGTGCTTTCGGGACGTAAACCTGCAGGTGGCTGCAAACAGGCCGGTGGGCCGGACATTTGCATTCTCAGGCTTTTTTCAACGTTTTGTGATAAATCATGACAGAAACGATGGCTGTAAACACCTCTGTGATCCAGAATGCGTTCCACACGCCATCAGGACCCATAAAATGGGACAGAAGATATGCGGTGGGCATGATAACGACCACATAGCGGAAAAGGGAAATTACAAGGGACTGCGTGCCTTTTCCAAGGCCTTCCATGGCACCGGAAGTGGTAACGGATACAGCAGAAACAAGAAAGCCGGCGCTAATGATCTTCAGTGCTCTGGAGCCAGCGGCAATGGTTTCCGGGGTAGTTGTGAAAAGTCCCATAAGCTGTCCGGAAGCCAGGAGGCAGATAACGGTTCCAAAGAGCATGATCACACAGCTGGACTCCAGGGTGAGCCGGAAGATTTTTTTCACACGCTTCATCTCACGGGCACCGAAGTTGTAGCCGATCAGCGGGCGCATTCCCTGGATGATTCCGTTGGCCGGGAGATACAGGAAGGTCTGCAGTTTGTAATAAATGCCAAGGATCACCACATAGCTGTCCGAGTAAGCGGCCAGCACGGAGTTCAGAAAAGAGATCAGAAACGATGGCAGTGCCAGGTTCAGGATTGCGGGAACACCGATGGCATACAGGCTCAGATCCGTTTCTTTGCTTGCTTTCAGGGCTTTGGGCATTACACGTACAGGAATAGGCTTCAGGATATAAAAGATCATATAGACCGCAATGGTGAGCACCTGGCCGATGCCAGTAGCCAGAGCTGCGCCCCGGATACCCAGCTTCGGGAAAAAGCCGATTCCCCAGATCAGGAACGGGTCCAGGATGATGTTGCTGATACATCCCACAAGCAGGGCGAGCATGGATACTTTCATCCGTCCTACAGCCTGGAAAAGTTTTTCGAAGAAAAGGCTGATGGCAATTACTGTGGAAAACAGGAAAACGATGGTAGAATACTCCAGCCCCATTCGGATCACGGTTTCATCCTGGGTGTACATCTGAAGGAATACGGGCATAACAGCGATGCTGATCACAGTCATCAGGATCCCGTGGATCACAGACAGAAAAAATCCGTGGGTTGCGGCGGTGTCTGCCATTTTTTTATTCCCTGCGCCAAGGTGATAGGAAACTCTGGCGTTGATTCCGATCCCGAAGCCAATGGCAACGGCGTTGATCATGTTCTGGACCGGATAGACAAGGGACAGGGCGGTCATGGCCTGCTCGCTGATCTGTGCCACGAAGAAGCTGTCCACAATGTTGTATAGTGAGTTTACAAGCATGGAAAAGACCATAGGCAGCGCCATGGATGCCAGCAGTGGGCCGACAGGCTTTTCCTTCATAAATGTGCTGTTCATGAAAAATCCCCCTTTATATCAGAATCGTAAGAATATCAGGTGCGGAAAACAGAGCGTGTTTTTTACACAATAAAAGCCACACAATCTGTCTTCTCGAATCGGACAGATTGTGTGGCGAAAAAAGTTCAAAACTGAAAAATCCACACGTTGTTTTAGTGTTTTCACATTAACAAAAAACAGTGCTGATGTCAAGACCGCACGCAGGAGAAACACCATAAAAAGCTGCAAAAAGAAAGGCTTGATATAAAATCGGAGAGGATTGGCAACATTAGACAGGTGCGTGCGGATACGGGCAATATCAGCCCTGAAAAGGTCGTTCTGGCAATATGCACAAAACTTGTCGAACCATGGTGGATAAGTGAAAAACTTTCCAAAAAGTTTTCCACATGACAAAAATCCGCAAATCCGCCAATAATCAAGTTATGCACAAATTTATCCACATTATCCACAAGGATAACCATGTGGATGACCTGATTTACATAAATAAATTTAAACATATGTTTTGTGTAAAATGATAAAATTGTAAAAAATGGGAAAAAAGTTTTTAAAACTATTGACATTTTTAAATTCTAAATATCATAAAATTTATTGCAAAAAAGACATAATATAAAATAATAAAAACAAATAATCAGATAATAGTAAATGAATTCTTGAAAAACTAATCTATTTAAAAGGGAGACTATCGGATGTATGGAAATGAGGATAAAAAGGAACAGTGCCCAGTTAAAACGATCACTGCAAGGTGTTGGAAAGTCATTTTCAGGTGTGGATAAATGTGGATAACCAAAAAATCCTCCGCAGAACCGGAAAGATCTGCGGAGGATTTTTTAACTATTTTGTTTCATACGTTTGATCACCTTCAGACGTGTAAACTCTTCGCGCTCTTTTTCTTCCAGAGCATTGGTGATATCTCGGGTGAGAGTTTCATATCTGGGGATGGTGATGTTTTTCAGCGCATTGGCACGCTTCTGGGTTTTTTTGATGTTGGTGGCAAGACGGATGGCGGCGTTTTCGATCATGGAGAGCTGGATGGACAGCTCCTTTACACGCTCGAAGGCTGCCTTGGCCTCGTCCAGGGACAGCTTGGTGCTGTAGTAGGCGTAGGTCGGCGTGTTGCCTGCTTTTTTGTCATATTCCACAAGAGGGATCTCGGTTCCCATGACACTCCTGGTTTTGATCCGGATGGAATCTTCCACAGGAACGGTATGAGAGATCTGGTCTACGAAAGCGATTCCAATTTCCATATTTGCCTTCTGAAGAGCCGCGTAAGCGGTACGGAAGGTCTCATCGATCTGGGACTGGATATCCTTTGCCTGATCGATCAGCTCCATCATTTCACGGATCAGGATATTACGCTTTTTGTCCATAAGCTCATAGCCCTGTTTGGAAAGAGCCAGAGAGTTTTTTGCAAGTATGAGATTTCCCTTGGTGGGAAAGGTATTCGGATCCATAAAATCACCTCACTAACGGACGGTTTCTCTGTAATACTGATCCAGAACTTTGGTATCGATACGGTCGAGCTCTTCTCTTGGAAGAAGGCCAAGAAGCTCCCAGCCCTTATCCAGAGTTTCGATGATGCTTCGATTCTCTGTTTCTGACTGTCCTACAAACTCTGCCTCGAAGGCTTTTCCGAATACAAGGTACTGCTTATCCAGCGGAGAAAGCTCATCCTCACCGATAACGGATGCCAGAGCTCTTGCATCGCCTACCTTTGCGTAGCAGGAGAAGAGCTGGTTGGCAACATCCTGATGATCAGCACGTGTGAAGCCTTCACCGATACCGTCCTTCATCAGACGGGACAGGGATGGCAGAACATTGATCGGCGGATAGATCGCCTGACCGTGAAGCTGGCGGTCCAGTACGATCTGGCCTTCTGTGATATATCCGGTAAGGTCGGGGATCGGGTGTGTGATGTCGTCGTTTGGCATGGTCAGGATTGGGATCTGGGTTACAGAACCGGTGCCGCCACGGACGATTCCCGCACGCTCGTAAAGGGTTGCAAGCTCACTGTACAGATATCCGGGATAACCCTTTCGGGAAGGAATCTCACCCTTGGAGGAGGAAACCTCTCGCATGGCCTCACAGAAGGAGGTGATATCAGTCAGGATTACCAGGATATGCATGCCTTTTTCAAAAGCAAGATACTCAGCGGCAGTGAGGGCAATCTTCGGTGTCAGAAGACGCTCTACAACCGGATCGTTTGCAAGGTTCAAAAACATCACAACGTGGTCGGACGCACCGCTTTCTTCGAAGGTCCTGCGGAAGAATTCCGCTACGTCGTATTTCACACCCATTGCCGCAAAAACAATGGCGAATTTTTCATCGGAGTCTGCTCCCAGGGAAGCCTGCTGAACGATCTGTGCAGCCAGCTTATCATGTGGAAGACCGTTACCGGAAAAGATCGGCAGCTTCTGGCCGCGGATCAGTGTGGTCAGTCCGTCAATAGCGGAGATACCGGTGTTGATATAGTTTCGTGGATATTCACGGGTTACCGGATTCAGCGGAAGCCCGTTAATGTTCAGGCTGACCTCCGGTGTGATCTCGCCAAGCCCGTCAATGGGCTGGCCGATACCGTTAAAGGTACGTCCCAGGATCTCAGGAGAAAGCCCGATCTCCATAGGATGTCCGGTAAGACGTGTGTGTGTATTGCCGAGGGACATATTGTCAGTTCCCTCAAAAACCTGGATAACGGCCTTGTCCTCATAGATTTCCACGATACGGCCGATCTTTTGAGTGCCGTCTTCCATGTGGAATTCCACGATCTCCTCGTAAGATGCGTTTTTTACACCCTCAAGGACAACAAGAGGGCCGTTTATTTCACTCAGGCCAAGATATTCGATTGCCATAAACTGATCCCTCCTTTAACCGTTTCTTTCCAGTACATTGTCGTAGAAGCGGTCGATATCTTTATGATATTCATCAAAACGCTCCGGCTCTTTATTTGGAACCTCGTATTTGATGGCGATGATACGTTCAAAGATCTTATCCTCCTTCAGCACGGAAACCGGCATGCCACGGTTTACAAGGGCACGGCACTTTTCGTAGAGATAGAGGATGGTTTCCATCATCAGGAACTGCTTTTCCATAGGAACACTGGTGTCCTCCTGGTGAAAAGCGTTCTGCTGCAGGAAGCCCAGACGGATAACCCTGGCGATCTCCAGCGTCAGCTTCTGATCATCCGGAAGAACATCGCTTCCGATCAGCTTGACGATCTCCATAAGAGAGCTTTCCTGGTTGAGGATAGCCATGATCTGGTTTCTGTCATAAACGAATTTCGGGGAGACATGCTCTCTGTACCAGGGAGTCAGGTCCTCCAGATATTCGCTGTAGCTGGTCAGCCACTGGATGGCAGGGAAGTGACGGGCATAGGCAAGAGCCTTGTCCAGTCCCCAGAAACAGCGGACAAAACGTTTGGTATTCTGTGTGACCGGCTCGGAGAAATCACCACCCTGAGGGGAAACTGCACCGATAATGGATACGGAACCCTCTGTTCCGTTCAGGTTCTGCATCATTCCCGCGCGCTCATAGAAGGCGGAAAGCTTACTTGCCAGATATGCAGGGAAGCCTTCCTCTGCAGGCATCTCCTCCAGACGTCCGGAAAGCTCACGGAGAGCCTCGGCCCATCGGGATGTGGAGTCTGCCATGATCGCTACATCATAACCCATATCACGGTAATATTCCGCAAGTGTAACACCTGTGTAGATGGAAGCCTCACGGGCTGCAACCGGCATGTTGGAGGTGTTGGCGATCAGTGTGGTACGGTCCATCATCAGGTTTCCGGATTTCGGGTCGATCAGCTTGCTGAAGTCCTCAAGAACCTGTGTCATCTCGTTTCCACGCTCGCCACAGCCGATGTAGATGATGATATCTGCGTCAGACCACTTGGCGATCTGGTGCTGTGTCATGGTTTTTCCTGTTCCGAATCCGCCGGGAACTGCGGCAGTGCCTCCCTTGGCAATAGGGAAAAGGGTATCCAGGATTCGCTGACCGGTAAGGAGCGGAACGCTGGCCGGGAAACGCTTGTAGGTCGGCCGTGGAACACGGATTGGCCATTTCTGGGCAAGTGCCAGTTCTTTTTCAGTTCCGTCATCAAGGCGGATGGTAACAATGGGCTCCAGAACGGTATAGGCACCGTCAGGAGCTGCATGGATAACGGTTCCGTGTGTGATCGTGGGCGGAACCATGGATTTGTGAAGGATGGAGGCGGTTTCCTGTGTCTCGGCAATAACCGTGCCTGCGCCGATGACGTCACCTTCCTTTACGGTAATGTGGGTTTCCCATTTTTTTTCTGTGTCAAGAGAGTCAACGCTGACACCACGGGAAATATATTTTCCAGAGGCCTGGGCAATCTCTGCCAGAGGTCTCTGGATACCATCAAAAATATTGTGGATGATTCCCGGACCAAGGAGAACGGAAATAGCGTCTCCTGTTCCGATAACAGTTTCTCCGGGTTTCAGTCCTGTAGTTTCCTCAAAAACCTGTATGGTCGTCATATGTTTCTTAAGACCGATGACTTCTCCAACCAGTTTTTCGGGGCCTACATAGACCATCTCGGAGATCTTGAAGCCGGTGTCGCCCTTGAGGTAGATAACAGGACCGTTAACACCGTAGATAATACCTGTTTTACTCATGTGCTGGACCTCCGTCAAATTTGAATTCTCTGTAAGCTGCCTGATAGCCTTCCTCAAAGGAATTGTCGATGAGGATATTTTTTTCAGGGATTATCGCCTTGATCCCGCCGATAAAGGATTCATCGGAAACCTTCAGCGGGAAACCGGTCTTTACAGTGAGAGACTTCAGACGGGGTTCATCTTCTTTTGAAAGATAGATCTGGATCTCATCGTGTTCCGCGAAGCAGACAGCTTCCTCGATCTTTGTACAAAGATATTCTTCATAGCGGGGAGATTCCATGAATTTCAGGATCTGTACCCGGACATCTGCAAAAAGTTTTTCTTTTAAGCGGCTCTGTCTGGCAGTCCAGTTTCGCCGGATGTGAAGCTGCTCTGCGGAAAGTGCCTTGTTGATCTCACGCTTTGCGTTTGCGATCTCGGCTTTGCGGGAACTGGCAGCATTTCCCAGAGACATTTTTTTATGTTCCTCCAGTGCGGCATCCAGGGATTCCTTGTGTTCCCGGACATCTTTTTCCGCCTGACGGCGTGCTTCGTCCACGGAGGTGTCATAGAAGTGTTTAAGCTTCTCTTCAATTGTCATAATATCACCTGCCTATAATTTTAATCCGATGGCCTCATTTACATAAGATGTAATGAAATCAGGTCTGCGGCCGGTACCATGTCTGTCAGGAATTTCAATGATGAGAGGTGTTTTGTGATGAAGCTTGACATCATCAATGATCTCAGGAAACTCCCGGCCGAATTTTTCGGTCAGGAGTATGATTCCGATCTCTTTGTCTGCGATGGTGCGCTCCAGAGCTTTCTTCAGCTCGTCGTGCTCATGAACGATCACACCCTCTACACCGGCCAGTCTCATTCCTGTCAGAGTATCAATATTGTCACTGATCAGATACATTTTCATATCAAAGTTTACCCAGGATCATGAAGGAGATGATCAGTCCATAAAGAGCAACACCTTCGGCAAGACCTACGAAGATAAGAGATTTACCAAGGATGCTCTGATCCTCACTGATCGCTCCAAGTGCTGCGCTTGCCGCACTGGCAACGGCAATACCACCACCGATACAGGAAAGTCCGGTAACAAGTGCTGCTGCGATGTAACCCATACCTGTTGCAAGGCCTGCGTCAGCGCCTGTAGCAGCCTGTACGGAAGCTCCGCCTGCAAATGTTACTGCAATGGCAACAAGCATGATCCCGAAGAAGAAAAAGGCGTTGACACCAAGAGCTGTTTTGTAGCGGCCGCGGCTTTTTTCGCCGAGAAGATAATAACCAAATGGAAGAATGATGCTGAGTACAAGTGCAACTGCGATTGTGATCTGTGTAATGACTGTCATGATGATGACCTCCTTAATATTCGTTTAATTGAATGCCCGGATCAGAATGCGTTCCGACTCTGGCATTTTATTTGTTTTTTGAGCAGAACGGCTCGAATTTCCGTCCGCTGCCCTTGTAAAAACGGCTGAACATTTCGTAATATTCCAGACGGAGTACCTGGATACCTACGATCAGGCCCTCCATAGCGCATACGAACAGGTTTCCGAGAATGATGACGATCCAGTTCGGACTGCCGTTTTCTGCGCCTGCAAGCATAAGTACAACCTCCATCATAGCTGCGTGGCTGACTGCAAAAGCACCGATACGCACGAAGGAGAGTGTATTGGAAAAGTAGCTCAGGATAACCTCGAACAGTTCAAAAATACCCTGTACGATAAACATGCCTTTTTCTTTTGGCATAACCTCGGCCTTTTTTTCTACCAGGTTTGTAAGAGGCTCCTTGAAGAAAATAAGAAGCAGCGGTAAACCAAACATAATGGCAAGGACTGCACCACCCGGAACTGCATGCCCGGATACAAAGAGTCCGATGCAGAGAACTGCGGAGCCATAAAATACAAGTCCTGCCACAGCGTTGGTGTCAAACCAGGTTTTTTCAACATCATGCGTTTTAAATGAATTGATGATGTTGAAAACCATACACAGGAGGATGATTCCCATGCCGAATCCGATGGCAACGATAAATACGGTATTCAGTTTTCCGATAAAAGGTATGGTCGTCATACTGTCCACAGGCCGCAGCCACAGAGCAGGTATGACATCCTCAAATCCAAAGATACTTCCGAACATCAGACCGAAAAATGTGGAAAAGACTCCGGCGCAGCTGATGATTCCGGCAAGATCGATATGCTTCAGCTTGTACAGGAGCAATCCTCCGATAAAGAGCAGGAGTCCCTGTCCTGCATCACCGAACATGGCTCCGAAAATAAAGGAGTAGGTGATGGCAACAAACCAGGTGGGGTCCATCTCGCCATAGGCGGGAAGTCCGTACATTTTTACATACATTTCAAAGGGCTTGAAAAGCTTCGGGTTTTTCAGCTTGGTCGGCGGCTGATGGTTCTGGTCGTGCTCCGGCGTATTGGTATCTTCTCCGTCTACCAGGCAGAAGATTTTTTCGTCGGATGAGATATCGGCTTGAAAAGCTCTGGTGTCGGCTTCTGTCATCCAGCCGCAGAGAATATAGAAATTCTCATGCTTTCCGGTGCAGGCAGCCGCTTTCCGGACATCGAAATTTCTGGAAAACTGAAGAAGTGTGTTTCTGGCGGTAACGATGGTTTCTGCCTGATCCGCAAGAAATCTCTGGTATTTCTGTTTCTGTGCTTCCAGATGCTTCAGGGCATCCTCGTATTGTTTGCTTACGCTTGAAAATGCCTGCTGGGCAGTTCCGGTATAATTATCCGGCACAAAGATCTTTTCAAAGTGCATAGAAGAGTAGGCGGCATCAATTTTGTGCGCATCATGCTTCGGTACGAAGTAAACGCCCCAGACGTATTGGTCATCTTCATCGCATTTAAGGAAGATCGTGTTCAGATTGTCGTAAATATATTTCTTGAATTTCTCATAATACTGTTTCTCGATACGTCCGAAATGAAAATGGATATACTTCAGATGAAGTATGGATGAAATATCATAATCAATATTTCGGAAGGGACGTATGATCCGCAGTGATTCTTCCAGAGAGGAACATTTTTCTTCCAGTTCGGACTGTTCCTTCTGGAGCTGATCCGCCTGGGAGCGGATCTCCTTTACTGTGGAAAGTGCTGTTTCAATACCCGGGCTTCTGTTGGAAGTGGACGGAGGAGTTTTCAGCTCCTCATAAATGGTATTGATGGAATTTAAGGCATCTCTGTAGGGGTTGACATCCAGGAAAGGCGTCAGACTTTCTACTGTGGTCAGCTCTGAGAGAGCGTTTTCCAGATGAATCTCGTACTTGCACAGGTAGGTGTTTACAACCCGGTCGATATCTGCCTTGGGACCGGTGATGCTTAGAAAATTCATTTTTTCAATCACGTTGCTACCTCCTGGTTATTAACCGTTGCGTATATAACGCAGGGATTGTTCTGGGTCCACGCCATAGCGCACGCATTCAAGGGCAATGGTCAGACGGTTGACTTCATGTTCTTTGTGATATAAATAGGAATAGATGACTGCTACGGAATAGGGATCCTTGCGTGCTTCCTGTTCCAGTATGCTGCGAAGAATATAGTTATAAAATTCTTCCAGACTGGCGACGGTCAGCTGTTCGTATTTCTTACCATAATAAGTTCCATTGAAGATACGACGGAACTCTTCTGGTGTAGGGGCCTCCACAAGGGTGGTGATCTCCTCTTTGCGGAGCTTGTAGTTCATGGGGACCAGCAATGCGTAAATAGCAGCCGGTTCCATCTGAAAGCAGCGTTTGGAGCGCTGGATGAACTGCAGGTTCAGCATATCGAATTTTTCACCGTAAGCCTTGGTGATCTGTTTCAGATCGTTACCTTTGAAAAGCTTCTTCCGCACATTCCAGATCTGTGAAAAATACGAAAGGTCAAGTGCCATGCCGAAGTCAAAAAGCGTGGCATTTCCACGTTCGTTGACCTGAGACAGCGGAATAAAAAAATCATTTCCCTTCAGTGCCGCAATGAATTCATCCATATTGGTGCAGGCGGTAAGCCTGTCAATGTCCAGCTTGGAATGATGTCTGAAAAAATCGCGGTAGGGAGAAATATCTACGGGATCGGTGTCCCGGTGGTCAAAGAGATTCGTCATGATTTCTTTCAGGACGCGGATCTCATAACGCTTCGAGTAAAGCGACAGGAACGTTCGCTGTTCCTGATTTGCAAAGTGGTAAAGCCTTGAAAAATTCAGGAAGATGGATTTCTTCAGGAGTTTTTCTATCTGTCCGCGGTGAAGATCATTTTCATCGAGACCGGACCAGATATTCTGATATTCGGGAGTCCGTTTCAGGTAGGCTGTTACCTGGGGGACATTGGGAAGCTGAACGATTTCTTCCAGCTGCTCATCTGTCACAAGCCTGCTCTGCATGGCGCGGATCTTGGTGGAGAGTCCGCTGTATGAGAGGACAGAGCCCATTGAATCACTTCCTTTCCCTTCAGGTTTCGGTGATGCCTGTTATTTTCTGAAACAGCTCACTGCAAAGATTTTCGTGATGGGCTTCGTAATAGGCATCCAGCCTGGATAGCTGGTCTTCGGTTTCTGCACGAAGCTCATTGATCCGGGCGTCTTTCTCGCGGGCCAGATCTTCACGGATCTTCCGGATCTCGTCGCTGGTTTCTTTTTCAAGTGAAGCGTCGAATTCCTTCGTCTGTTTTTCTGCTTCTTCCGAGAGAGCCTGTTTCTGTCGCGCAGCGTCCTGCATGATGGCATTGGCTGTAGCTTCGATTTCCGAAAGCTTGTTTAGGATTTGTTCCATAGCGCCCTCCTTGTTTGGTTATTGTTTATAATTGATTTCTATATGATACACCTTTTTTATGGTAAAAACAACTAAAATTTTGTTAATTTTTCTGCAAACTTTTGAGGGAAATGTGGGTAAAAAGATATTTTTTGGGGTTTTTGTGGGAAAAGAGGAAAACCGCAAAGGGGCCATAAAGCCATGGCCCCTCTGCACACCCCTCGGGCTTTTTTTTAGGAGTTCTTGGTTGTGGTGGTGTGAGGTTGTTGACTTGTGTATGTATGCTGCGGTGTTGGATGTGTGAGGTTGAGCCGATGTGTGTGGATGCGGATGGTGTTGGAGGCGAACGGCGAGGCGCGTTGCTGTCGCCTGGTTGAGGGGATGTGTATATGGATGCGGATGGTGTTGGGGGTGGACGGCGAGGCGCGTTGCTGTCGCCTGGTTGAGGGGATGTGTATATGGATGCGGATGGTGTTGGGATGGACAGCGAGGCGTTTTTGTTGTTGCTTGGTTGAGGATTTTTTTTTATTTTTTGCTTGCGGCGGGGTGGGGGTTACATGTATAGTTGAATATTAGGATGCCTTGCACAGGGTGTTTTATCGGATATTCTGGAAGAGGAATGATGATTTTTTTGGATTTGTGCAGGTATTCTGGTTTGTGTGGCTGGTGGCGGATGTATTATAGTGGTTTCATTGGTTTGGGGAATTGTTATAGACTGCTTTTGCCGGCTGCGCAAGATAGTTATTTGATTTGTATATTATAGGAAGATTAATTTGGAGGTTATTTATGAGATTACGTAATATTCCCGGGGCGAAGGATGCGATTTTGGAGTGTGACTGGGTGATTGATGAACCGGAGAAGTTTAAAGGGGAATGGGCGAGTGTTTTTGGGGAGAAGAGACCGCTTTTTCTTGAGGTTGGTATGGGAAAAGGGCGTTTTCTGATGGATATGGCGCGGCTGCATCCTGAGAGGAATTATGTTGGGATCGAGATGTATGACAGTGTGCTGCTTCGGGCACTTCAGAAGAGGGAGGAGCTTGAGGAGGCCGGGGAGAAGTTTTCAAATCTGGTGTTCATCCGTGTGGATGCAAGGCTTTTGCCGGAGATTTTTGAGAAGGATGAGGTTGACGGGATTTATCTGAATTTTTCCGATCCGTGGCCGAAGGCCCGTCATGCCAAGAGAAGACTGACTTCCAGGGAGTTTTTGAAGAGGTATGAGCAGGTCCTGAAAAAAGAGGGTACTGTGGAATTTAAGACAGATAACCGTGGATTGTTTGAATTTTCCCTGGAAGAGGTGAAGGAGTCTGACTGGAACCTGGAGGTTTGTACGTTTGATCTTCATCATGATGAGGAGCTGGTGAAGGGAAATGTGATGACGGAGTATGAGGAGAAGTTTTCTTCCATGGGCAATCCGATCTGTAAGATGGTGATCAGACAAAAATAGAAGAGGTAAGGTTAGGTGGTTTTCAGAAGGTATCTGGTACCAAAGCTTATCTGGCGCATAGATATGCTGTATTAGGATATGCTGCATTAATATAGAAGGTTGTTTTATCGGGCTGATCTGTAAACAGATCGGCCTGTTTTCATATAATAAATAAGAGGGAGCGTCAAGCAGGAATATACGAATCTGCAGGAGAAGCTGCCTAATCTGTATAAAGAAAGAGGGGAAGATAAGGTTTGAAAAAAAGAAAATCCAACTCATTCCGTCGAAATCTCAATAGTGTAAAACGCGGCGTCAAAAGCCAGGCATTTCAGATCAGAAATTCGCTGTCAGAAATAGAAAAATCACTGAACAAAATTGCATCAAATGAAGATATAAAAAATAAAAAAGAAAAAAATAAAAAAAATTAAAAAAAGGTGTTGACTTTCTTCAAATCATAACGTATAATACAACATGTCTTGAGGAACGAACGAAACAAAAAACGAAAGACAAACAATTAAATAAGCGTCTTTAGCTCAGTTGGTAGAGCACCTGACTCTTAATCAGGGTGTCCAGGGTTCGAACCCCTGAAGACGCACTAAAGGCACTGTTTTTGCAGATATAGAGCTGCGGGGACGGTGTTTTTTTGTTGTGTTTATTCGGGTTTTAAGAGGGGATAAGGATATCTGGGCGTGAAGTGATGCGGAGTAAATGGACCGAGATGAAAATGTCGATCATCAGATAGAATCAGAATGTCTAATATAGACACCATGATTATAGGTATAGATCCTTTTGAATAAAGAAAGGATGGTATACTATGGGAGTTTGTAAGAAGATAAAAAGGAGGGCCGGGTCTTGGAAGGGACCCGGCAGAGTATGAAAAGAAAAATAAGTAATGATCTATAAGATGAAAAAGCTTTGTGCTTTATTTGATTAATAATATACCGTCAAAATGTGATGGAACTGTGAGAAGCGTTTTAAAAATTTGTGAGGAAAGTCTAAATATCTTATAAAGTCTGATAAACTGTGAAGCAGTTATTCGGTGTAGAGCCGCGTAGCGAAGCGGATTGCGAATATCCGCTTGACTCGAATCAAGTAAGTCCCCTGCGGGGGGCGAAAAGCAATAGCAGTCGGTGGGGCTTGTAAGAATAGAAAATTCTGAAATTTGTACAAAAATAGTGAAAATAAATAAGACTTTTTTAAGCCGATACGGTATAATAAACCATAGCATAAAAATCCGGAGGGGAAATGAACGAGTATGGATGTGGTACACATGTTATATGAACAGGCGCGGAAATTTTTCTGAGGGGTATAAATGAATATATCTATATTTTATGTCCAGCGGAAAATGTGATATCCGGAAAGATGGTTCAATTCTGAGGTATTCAGATGAAAAGGGAGGAGATGGCTATGGAGAAAGTGTTTGAGGCGATCAATGGAGTGTTCAGCTTTATCGGTCCACTGTCTGATTTTCTGTGGGAGTTCCCCACGAATTTTGACTGGTACAGCAGTATCCCGATTCTGGGAAATATATCCTTTGCGATCATACTACTTCTTGGGTCTGGGATTTTTTTCAGTTTCAGGATCGGTTTTATGCAGGTAACTTACTTTAAAAAAGGAATCAGGACCATGACGGAGAAACGTGTTGTGGAAACAGGAATTTCGCCGCTTGCATCGTTTTTCCTGAGTTCAGCTATGCGTGTAGGACCGGGAAATATCCTGGGCGTAACAGGTGCTATTGCAGTGGGTGGACCGGGGGCCCTGTTCTGGATGTGGATATCTGCGTTTTTCGGGATGGCAGTTGCATACATGGAGGGTGTCCTTGCTCAGATTTTCAAGGAGAAGAAGGACGATGAGTTTGTAGGAGGTCTTCCTTTTTATGGGAGAAAGCTTCTTGGAAATAAGGTATGGATCGGTGTTTTTCTTTCGGTATTGTATATTCTGTATGCGCTTTGCTGTCTGCCGGCACAGGGCTTTAACGTTGTTTCATCAGTAGGACGCATGGCAGAGATCGTAACTGGAAAAACCATCCCAAGCGGATCAGCCTTCTATTATATAGTAGGTACGTTGATCGTAATCCTCACAGCAGCTATCGCATTTGGCGGAATCAAAAAAGTATCCAGATGGACAGATATGATGGTGCCGGTGATGGCGGTGCTCTATATGGTAGTAGTGTTACTTCTTATCATATTGAATTTTACCCGTATTCCGTATTTCTTCGGAAGTGTGTTTGCAGGAGCCTTTAAGCCGGATGCATTTTTTGGAGGTGTTTTTGGAACAGTTCTTGCACAGGGCGTAAAACGAGGCCTGATGTCCAATGAGGCTGGTCAGGGAACAATCACCATGTCAGCGGCAGCAGCTGATGCAAAGCATCCATGTGAGCAGGGTGTGATCGCTTCTCTGGGAGTTTTTCTTGATACCATTGTGATCTGCACACTTACCGGATTTGTGGTAGTTATGGCACATTGCTGGACGGGAGCAGATGCGGAAAGCTGGCAGGCTCTTGATAAACTTCCAAAATATACGGAGTCCATTGCTGTGCTGACTCCGGGAACTGCAATGAACGGGATCGTTACATTTCTTGTAACCTTATGTTTCTGCCTGTTTGCATTTACCTGTCTGCTTGGAATGATCAGCTTTTCGGAAATCGCAGCCAACCGTATCCGCAAGGATAAGATCTGTATTAATTTTGTACGCTGTATCGGTCTTTTTGTTGCCGCATTTGGTATCCTCTGTAATATCGCAGGACTGGAGCTTGGAAATCTCTGGGCATTTTCTGATCTTGGAAATATTCTGATCGTATTTTTCAACGTACCGATCGTTTATGTCGGTGCGAAATATGTTTTCCGGGCGACCAGACATTATAAGAAGAATGACGGTACTCCGTTTACATCGGAGGTAATTGGAAGAAATGACTGCGCTTACTGGGATGAGCAGGCAAAAAAAGCAGTGAAAAATTTTTCCGGAAAATAAAAATTCCGGCGGGAGATAAAATTAGCATTGTAAAAGTGCATGTACTCATTTATAATGAGTAACAGATTCTAAAGATGTTATAAATAACAGGAGGAAAGCCTTGAAAAGAGAATTAGTTATTGTCATTGATTTTGGCGGTCAGTACAATCAGCTGGTTGCAAGACGTGTCAGAGAATGCAATGTATATTGCGAAATTTATTCTTACAAGACAGATCTTGAGAAGATTAAAGCGATGAATCCTAAGGGAATCATCCTTACCGGCGGACCAAACAGCTGCTATGAGGCAGATTCACCGACTTACCAGAAGGAATTATTTGAGCTTGGTATTCCGGTACTTGGACTTTGCTATGGAGCACAGCTTATGATGCATGTCCTTGGCGGAAAAGTTGAGAAGGCAGATGTCAGCGAATACGGTAAGACAGAGCTTCTCATCGATAAGAAAGATTCCAGGATCTTCAAAAATGTATCCGACAAAACAATCTGCTGGATGAGCCATACAGACTATATTTCCCAGACTGCACCGGGATTTGAGATCGCTGCACATACTGCAGACTGTCCGGTAGCAACTGCACAGAATGAAGAGAAGAAACTGTATGCGATCCAGTTCCATCCGGAAGTACTGCACACAGTAGAAGGAAAGACAATGCTGTCCAACTTCGTACTTGGTGTCTGCGAATGTGCCGGAGACTGGAAGATGGATGCCTTTGTTGAACATACGATCAAAGAGATCCGCGAGAAAGTCGGTGATGGAAAAGTTCTCCTTGCCCTGTCAGGTGGTGTAGATTCTTCCGTAGCAGCAGGACTTCTTTCCAGAGCGATCGGCAAGCAGCTTACCTGCGTATTTGTAGACCACGGCCTTCTTCGTAAGGATGAAGGTGATGAGGTTGAAGGTGTATTCGGACCGAATGGTCAGTTTGACCTGAACTTTATCCGCGTGAACGCACAGCAGAGATATTACGATAAGCTTGCCGGTGTTACAGAGCCTGAAGCGAAGCGTAAGATTATCGGTGAGGAATTTATCCGTATCTTCGAGGAGGAAGCCAAGAAGATCGGTGCTGTAGATTTCCTTGCACAGGGAACCATTTATCCGGACGTTGTAGAGAGCGGTCTCGGCGGAGAATCCGCAGTGATCAAATCCCATCACAACGTAGGAGGTCTTCCGGATTTCGTTGATTTCAAAGAAATCATTGAGCCGCTTCGTGACCTGTTCAAAGATGAGGTCCGTAAAGCCGGCCTTGAGCTTGGAATTCCGGAAAGACTGGTATTCCGTCAGCCATTCCCGGGCCCGGGACTTGGAATCCGTATCATCGGTGAAGTCACCGAGGAAAAAGTACGCATCGTACAGGATGCAGACTACATCTACCGTGAAGAAGTCGACAATGCAGCCGCCGACTACAAAAAAGAACACGGAGAAGATCCGTCCTGGATGCCGAACCAGTACTTTGCAGCCCTTACAAATATGCGAAGCGTAGGTGTAATGGGAGACTTCAGAACATACGATTATGCAGTGGCGCTCCGCGCCGTTAAGACCATTGACTTCATGACTGCGGAGTCTGCTGAGATTCCTTATGCAGTACTTAATAGGGTGATGAACCGCATTATTAATGAAGTTAAGGGCGTGAACCGCGTATTCTATGATCTTACAAGTAAGCCGCCTGGAACAATTGAGTTTGAATAAGAGCCACAAGTCTTGGAACCCGCTAACAAGCGGCTTCCGAGACTTTTTTTTGCTCTGCTACTAATTTGCTACTAATAGCAGCTACTCTTTTTCTGCCGTTTTCAGTTGATTGTCATTAACTTTAATAGCAAGAAACCCTGATGACTGCGGGATTTCTTCTATATGATCTTTCTTTGTGGCATCTGGATGATTTTCCCTGATGCGGTATTTGGTGGTACTAACGCAGGTCCGAACTGAGGTCGGATTGTTACATCTGAGCCGTTGTCCTGAGTCTGCGGCACTTCACATGTGATACCTGCTGCTTCAAGCAGAGGGTTATCAGATGGTGGTTCAGGTGTTGGCGAATCTGTCGCTTGCAATGATTCCAGACTATGCACAAGCTCCTGTTGTTTATGTGGAAACAGATGGGAGTATGTGTTAAGTGTTGTGGATACTTTCTCATGTCCGAGCCTGTCTGCTAACATTAAGGCATCACAGCCCTGATTAATAAGTAAGCTGGCGTGCGAATGCCTGATATTATGAATTCGTATCTTCTTTACACCTGTGTTTTTACATCCTCTTATCATCTCATGAGAGAGAAATGATTTTGTTACCGGGAACAGCCTTTCATCTGCGTCAAGCATATATCTTGACTGGATATAGTCTGATAGTTTCTGGCAGAGAAAATCCGGAATCGGAATCTTTCGCTTACTTTTTCTTGTCTTAGGTGATGTAAATACATCTTTTTCTTCTATCCGCTGATATGTTCTGTTGATGGGTATTGTCTTGTTATCAAGGTCAATATCAGCAGGTGAGAGAGCAAGTAATTCACCTTTTCGCATACCCGTCCAGTACAGGATTTCAAAGCATATATACGATAACGGCTTGTCTTTTACGCCCTCACGGAAAGCAATATATAATTCGCCTGATGTGAATGTGGTAAGAGTTGGCGAAAGTATGACTGATGTAACAGATAAAAGTGAATTTGTGGAAACTAGAGAAACTGAACCTGTGGACAAAGCTGGCTGTATTATTAGGAGAATATCAGAGCTTGGCGGTTATGAGAATGTTGACGATTCTGCTAAGGTTGATGTATTTGGATTTGATATTGCTGATGTTAGTGGAAGCATAAGGCTGTTCTCGGATGTAATGAAAAGGCTGGAGATAAAGCTGGCTGGAGATGAGCTTTATGAGGAGTTCCAGAGAATTTATGATGAGAGTGTTGGTAGAGATGCTGGTAAAGATAAAGCAGAAGATAAGATGTGGAATAGGGGCAGAGGAAGGTGATTCCTCTGCTGGCTTATTTTATAACTTGAAAAAAATGTTCGAGAAATCAAATAAAGTATTTTACAACAAAATTGAGATAATATATAATAAAATAGTGAAATTGTATTTCTAAAAGCACGGAGGATAATATGGCTGTATCATACAATAAATTATGGAAATTAATGATCGATAAAAAAATAAATAAGAGCCAACTGTGTAAAAAGATAAAAATTAGCAGTAGTACCATGGCTAAAATGACAAATGAAGAGATGGTTGCTATGACTGTATTAGAAAAAATATGTGCTGAATTGGAATGTGATATATCTGATATTATGGAGTTTACTGATTTAGCTGAAGTAAAGAAAAAAATTCATAATGATAATATAAGTCCAGATAATGGGACAGTTAATATAAGATAACGAGGTAGAACAACCATGAATGAAAATGGGTTAAATTATATTGATCTCTTTGCTGGTGCCGGTGGACTTTCAGAAGGATTTATTCAAAGTGGCTATAGACCGGTTGCGCATGTGGAAATGAATGAGCATGCAGCAAAGACAATAGAAACAAGAATAGCATATTATTACTTAAAAGATAATGGCAAAATTAAAAGTTATTATGATTATGAAAAAGGAAAAATAACCAGAGAACAACTTTTGGAAAAAATACCCAAAGAAGAACTTAAGACTGTAATTAATAAAGAAATGTCGGAAGCCACAATTAAGGGGATTTTCAACACAATTGATGATATCAAAAGGGAAAAAGAAATTGATAAGATTGATGTAATTATAGGTGGTCCTCCATGTCAAGCATATTCTTTGGTGGGAAGAGCACAGAGCAGTCATATGATTGTTCCGATGGAAGATGATCCAAGAAATGAATTATATAAGATGTATGTTCAATTTCTTAAGAAGTATAAGCCAAGAATGTTTGTGTTTGAGAATGTGGCTGGGATAAAGACTGCAAGAGGTGGTCAAGCATTTAAAAACCTCCAGACATATATGAAACGTGTAGGTTATGAAATTGATTATCATGAGTTGAATGCCCAAGATTTTGGAGTATTACAAAGTAGAAAAAGAGTAATTATAGTAGGTTGGCTTAAAGGTACTGGGTATGAATATCCGTCGTTTGATGTGATCCATAGTAAAGCCGAAGTATGGGATTTATTGAAGGATTTACCCCCATTGACTCCAGGTATTGAGGCAAGAGAACATACGATGAATGATATGCGAAGACTAAAAAAATATGTTAAAGATAATGCTATTCGAATGAAATCAGATGTATTAACAGGTCATGCTGCAAGACCACATACTGCACAGGATATTGAAATATATAAGAGAACAATAGACATGTGGTTTGAAAACGAACAGCATGAACGTTTGAAATATGATGATTTACCAGAAGATTTGAAAACACATAAAAATAGAACTTCATTTGTAGATCGATTTAAAGTTGTTGAGGGTGATATGGATCATTGTCACACAATACTTGCTCATTTATCGAAAGATGGACATTATTTCATTCATCCAGATATAGAGCAACATAGATCAATTACAGTGCGGGAAGCAGCAAGAATACAGTCGTTTCCGGATAATTATTATTTTGAAGGACCAAGGACAGCACAATTTATTCAGGTGGGGAATGCGGTTCCGCCAATGATGGCAAAGGTAATAGCAGATAAAATAAAAGAACAATTAGGAAAATAAAATTGGAGGTTTCGCAAATGGGTATTGTTGAAAATACATATGCTGAATTAAAGCAACAAGAACTGAAAAATAATCCATATAGTTGTTTGCATATGGCTGATATTGACATCAATCCTCATCAGATTGAAGCATTTACATTTGCGCTATCTTCATTAGAGCTTGGTGGAGCAATTCTTGCAGATGAGGTAGGTCTTGGAAAAACTATTGAGGCTGGCTTGGTCATCAAGTATTTGCTATGCAGTGGAAAAAATAAAATACTACTTATTATGCCATCAAATCTGCGAAAGCAATGGCAAGTTGAATTAGAAGAGAAATTTGATATTGATTCATTGATTGTGGATAGTTCTAACTGGGAGGATTATCTCGCAAAGGTAAAAAGTAAACAAGCAGTAATTATTGTTTCCTACCACTTTGCCTCAAAAAGAAAAACAGAGTTCGGAAAGATAGCTTGGGATTTTTGTGTATTTGATGAAGCACATCGGCTTAGGAATGTTTATAAGAATGGTTCAAAGATGGCTAACTTATTATATGAATTAACAAAGGGAATTCCGAAAATTTTATTAACTGCGACTCCTATGCAGAATACTTTACTTGATATATATGGACTTGTTCAGTTTATCGATGATAGAGTTTTTTATAGTAAGCAGATATTTTCCGAAAGATATTTGCGAGGAGAAGATTACAATGATTTGAAGGCTTGTTTAGAACCTGTTGTGCAAAGAACTTTACGAAAAGAAGTAGCAGAGTATATCCAATTTTCAGAGCGCAAAGAAATGACAATTGATTTTGAACTATCGCCAATGGAGATAGAACTTTATGTGATGATAAATAATTATCTGAAAAAGGAAATTTTGTATGCTTTGCCCAATTCACACAGAACACTTATTACATCTGTTATTAGAAAATTGCTTGCATCATCAAGTATGGCAGTTGCAGAAACCTTCAAGGTATTAAAAGGCAGACTTGAAACTTTGAAGGAAACAACTAGAACTGAATCAGCGGATGAAAGTATTGATTTTTTCCTTAGTTTTTTTGATGATGATGAAATAGAGACGGATGATGATAGTAAGCAGGATGAATTATACACAAGAGAAAAGGTAAATGAATTTATTCAGCATGAAATAGATGAGGTAACAGCCATTATTAATAAAGCTGAAAGTATAAAAAGAAATGCGAAGATGACAGCCTTGAAACAGGCAGTGGAGAAAGCTTTTGTATTTCAAAATGAAGCTGGCATAAAACAAAGAATTGTTGTGTTTACGGAATCTATTAGAACGCAACAATACATGTTTGAAGAATTATCTCATGTCGGATATGAAGGTCAGATACTTAAGTTTAATGGTAGTACAAATGATCCTGTTACTAAACAGATTTATAAGGCGTGGAAAGCTAGAAACTATGGAAAGTATGTGGGTAGTAGAAATGTTGAATTGAAGAATGCCATCGTAGAAGCATTTAGGGATGAATACAAAATTTTGCTTGTAACAGATTCCGGTTCGGAAGGATTGAATCTTCAGTTTTGTAATACGATTATAAACTATGACCTTCCTTGGAATCCGCAGAAGATAGAGCAGCGAATTGGTCGCTGTCATCGTTATGGACAAAAGAACGACGTTGTGGTTATTAATTTGCTTAATACTCAGAATGTAGCAGATAAGAGAGTATATGAAATTCTTTCAGAAAAATTCGAGTTATTCCAAGGCGTATTTGGTGCATCAGATAAAGCTATTGGATTATTAGAAAGTGGAGCAGATTTTGAAAAAAGAGTTACACTTATTTATCAGGAATGTAAAACGACATCAGATTTTACAAAGCAATTTAAGGATTTGGAAAAGGAATTAGAAAAGAAACGAAACAAGAAAATGGATGAACTGAAATCCATATTTATATATAAGACAGAGGAACAACATAAGTCTCATTTTAATAGTATTATGAAAGAAATTGCGGAATATGATTCACAGTTTAAGTATTGGAATAGTAGAAGTAAAGAGGAAAATGAGATATATCCAAAGTACTATGAAACTAATATAGACTTGGAAATTCCGGGAATTCAACACGGATATTTACTTGTTGGTGGTTCTTATGTTGGAGAGATTTTTGAAGATGCAGTATTTGAAATTATTGATATAACAGGAAAAATATATGGCGCTTCAGATGTGTTGGCTAGAGAGCTTTGTGAAAAATTGAATGAGCAGTGCTTAGAAGAAGAGACTCCTAATAATCAAGAAATCCTTTTATATATTGATAAAGTGGATAAATTTATGCAACAGAAATATGCAGAATCTAAAAGAACAGTTTTGATTGCTAATCAGAAAAAATTGGATAATTGGCTGCAATCAAGAAAAGAGGAATATTTGCTCACAGTCAAGGATACCTCAGAATTAGATGAGCTTAAAGAAAAATATGCAATTGAAGGCGATTTTAGACAGAAGATTGCATTAAAAAAACAAATAGAAATTTTAGAAGAACAGAAACAAAAAATGGTACGAGCATTTCATAATGAAATGTCGACATTGGAAGAAGAGGCTGTAAATATGCAGAAGCAGTTTGCAGAAGATATATTGGTAAAAACACAACTGGTAACAAAGATAGTGATTAAGTTTTAGGAGGCTACCATGGAGAAAAAAGGTAAGTTAGAATTGACATGGGTTGGTAAATATGAGGAAGAGAAACTTGAACCAAGAATATTAATTGAAGATAAATCAAAATCATATGGTGATTCGAATACAGAAAATATGCTGATTCATGGGGATAATCTGTTGGCACTCAAGGCTTTGGAAAATAAGTATACGGGGATGATAAAGTGTATTTATATTGATCCACCATATAATACTGGAGTAGCGTTTGAACATTATGATGATAATTTAGAGCATTCCATTTGGTTAGGAATAATGAAAAAAAGATTAGAAATCCTTCGTAATTTACTTGCCGAAGATGGAACTATTTGGATTCAGATAGATGATGAAGAACAGGCATATTTAAAGGTATTGTGTGATGAAATTTTTGGAAGAAATAATTTTGTAAATATGATTTCTGTAAATATGAAGAATGTTGCAGGTGTATCAGGTGGAGGTGAAGATAAGCGTTTAAAAAAGAATTGTGAATATATTCTAGTATACGCAAAAGATTATTCTCTACTTCCATTATTTAATGGACCTTATATTTATACTGAAATATCTGAGTTAGTCAATCAGTATCAGAATGAAGGAAAAAGTTGGAAATATACCACAGTTCTAGTGAATCCAGGGGATAAAGAATATTTAGGGTCTACAGTTGATGGTGATGGAAATGAGATAAAGGTATATCTGAGAAAAAATCCTGAAATGATGTCGATTAAACAGATCGCACAGAGAGATGGTATTACTGTTGATGATGCTTATAGTAAATATGGAATAGATATTTTCCAGACAACAAATGCACAATCGTCAATTCGAACAAGAATTATGGATTATCGTTCAGAAATGGGAATTGAAGAAGATTTGATATCAATTGAGTATGTTCCCAAAACAGGCAAAAATCGTGGGAAAGTATATGAACAGTTCTACAAAGGGGATAAGTGTAGATTGTTTGTATGGTTAAGGGATACATCGGAAGTAATAGATGGAAAACTATTTAAAAAAGATTTGCAGGGAACCTATTGGGATATGAATGCTTGGATGAAAAATCTGACTAAAGAGGGAGATGTTGAATTCCCTAATGGTAAAAAGCCCGAGGTACTAATTAGGCAAATATTGGAAATGACAACATCAGAAAACGATTTGATCTTAGATAGTTTTTTGGGGTCAGGAACTACGGCAGCTACAGCACATAAACTCAATAGAAGATGGATAGGAATTGAGATGGGCAATCAAGCTTACTCGCATTGTAAAGTTAGACTTGATAACGTAATTGATGGTGAACAGGGAGGAATTTCTAAAGAGGTAGGTTGGCAAGGTGGCGGGGGATATAAATTCTACGAACTTGCAGAACCATTACTTGTAAAGAACAAAGTTCTTCCTGTTTATCAAATAAATCCATCTTATACATGGGATATGGTATGTGAAGCTATTTGCAAGATAGAAGGATTTACCTATGAACCATCTGGGGAGTTTCAAGGACATTCATCAGAGAATCGATTCATACATATCACAGAAGAATTTGTTAATACAAAGTATGTGATGTCGATAATGAAGAACTTAGGGGATAAGCAGAGTTTACTTATCTATTGTAAGAAAAATCAAGCTGACATGATTCTTCCAGAGAATGTGGAAGTGAAAAAAATACCAAAGGATTTATTGGATAAATGTAATTTTGAAAGTGAGGTGCAGGAATAATGAGTTCAGTAGATAAAATCAAATGGGCTATGAGCCTGCGTGAGCCTCAGTATGAAGCGCTACAATACTTTGATGCAATCAGTTCCAAGATTGAGTATAGAACTAGTTCAAAAGCTGAAGCAGAGAAAATAGCATCAGAGAATTGCCAAGCTCCACATACAATATCTGTAGATAAGGAATTTGATTTTCCATCATTCTGCTTTGATATGACAACCGGTATTGGTAAGTCCCGTTTAATGGGTGCATGTATTTATTATTTATACAAAACAAAAGGGTACAAACATTTCTTTATTCTGGCACCAGGAAATACGATTTACGACAAGATGCGTCGAGAGGCGGTCCCGGGACATCCAAAATACATGTTTAAGGGACTTGAAGCAGAGATGGGAAGACCCAAAGTTTATGATGGGGAAAATTATTTATCATACCCGGTAAGATATATCCAAGAGGAAATGGTGGTAGAAAAAACATCTGATATTCAGATATTTATCTTTAATATTTCAAAGATTTTTACTAGGGGAGATATTGAATTTAAATTTCACAAGTTTAATGAAAATTTGGGTGGCTCTTTTGCGGATGTGTTACGTTCGTTTGATGACTTGGTTATTTGTATGGATGAAGCGCATCGTTACTATGCCCCAGCATCAAAGAAAGCGATTAATTATCTGAATCCAGTGTTGGGGTTGGAATATACTGCTACACCTAAGAGTACAAATAAGAATATTATTTATCACTACGGATTAGAGGATGGAGCTGGGAAGTTTTTGAAGATTCCGGTTGTTATGGGAAGAACAAATACAGCAGGATATTCAGATGATGATATAGAGGAAATGAAGTTGAAAGATGGAATCAAGCTTCATGAGAGAAGAAAGTCCATCGTATATAAATATTGTATAGATAATCAATTAGAACAAGTAAAGCCAATTGTTTTGATAGCTTGTAAAGATACAACACATGCTAGAAAAATAAAAGAAAAAATAGATTCCGATGCTTTTTTTGGAGGTCGTTATGTTGGTAAGGTTATTGAAATTGACTCCAGCACAAGTGGTGCAGAGACAGAAGAAAACATTCAGAAATTACTAACCATTGAGAAAAATACCAATCCAATTGAGATTGTGCTGCATGTATATAAGCTGAAAGAAGGTTGGGATGTAAATAATCTGTTTACGATTATCCCACTTAATGCTGCAAAGAGTGATATATTGGCACTTCAAACTATTGGTAGAGGATTGAGGCTTCCTTTTGGTGAGATAACGGGTATTGAGGAATTAGATACCTTGGATATTGTTGCTCACGATCATTATCGAGAGATTGTGGATGATATCAAGAATAACCCTGTATTTAAGAAGAGAAATCTTGATGAGGAAGATATACCGAACACAAAAACAGTTATGGTAGAGCCAGCAGTTGAGAACCAGCAGATTTCATTATTTGATGAAGCGTTATGCGAAAGTAAAGTGAAATCATACCAAGATTTGAATAATGAAAATGTGGTGGAGAATCTGTTTGCTGAGTATCAGAAAGCATTTGTAAAGAAAGTAGCACCCAAGAAGTCCGAAAGTGATAGTAGACAGATGTCTATTTTTGATTATTTTGCTAACGATGCTGAAAAAGAAACAAATGATGGCACAGCATCAGATCACAAAATGACACAGACGGGCATGAGCACTGATGCAGTTGATACATCATTTACTGTACATCAGGGGGATGTTTCATTACAGATTGATTTACAGAAGTCATCTGGCAGTAAGAATGTATTGCCCTATGCAAAACAAGAGTTTATCAAGAAAGTTGAAGAGTTAAAGAAAGTTGCTATCTCTGTTCCAAAGATTGGAATTAGCTATAGTTCGACAATTACATTTAAGTCTTTTACTGTTAAACGAAATATTATGGATTTTGATGTTGCGGCATCGAGAATCGAGAGATATGACGCTGTAAATGGTAAGTTGCTGCAAGTGCTGGATGCAGATGCACTTATTGTAGAAAATCCTGAGAATATGCTTGCAGTTTCTTTATTGGAGAGTATTCCGGAGTTTAGTTCTGATGATGCAGAATTTATTCTTGAGGTGGTTGATCAGTATCTCGCATTAATCGAAGGTACGGATGAAGAAAAAAAGAAGATTGTCCGTAGATACGCAACTGTTATAGTAGAGGACTTAAGAAAACAGATATATGCGTCAAAGGAAGAAAGCACTGAGTTTGTATTTAACGTTCAGAAAGACCTTATTGTATTCAAATCATTTGCGAAGAATATGAAGGAAAATGGACGATTGAATTTTAAGAAGGAAGTGCCAGATAAGAAAAATATTAAGCAATATTTGTTTGAAGGATATAAGAAATCATACTATGCAGAGAATGCATTTGATAGTGATGATGAGAGAAGGTTGTCTGTGGTATTAGAAGAGGATTCAGAAGTTATTAGATTTATAAAGCCACCTTTGAATCAGTTAGGACTATTTTATAAGGCGGCAAAACAGTATAATCCTGATTTCTTAGTAGAGACGGCTGACAAGAAATATATGATTGAAGTGAAGGCTGTAAATCAAACAGATAATGAAGATGTACAGGAAAAAGCAAAGGCTGCAATTAAGTGGTGCGAATGTGCATCGCAGGTGGATGCGGACGGAAAGACTTGGGAGTACCGCCTAGTGCCAGGGGATAAGATTATAGTAGGTAATACATTCAAATATGTAATTGGTATGGCAAATCCTGTTGTAGTAGATGGAGAATAAACGGAGGTTGTAGATGGCTGATATAAAGGATTTTAAACATGCTATTGTTCGACAGAAGATTTTAGATGCAGTACGAAAAGACTTAATAGGACCAACATCAGATTGTGAACAATTGAATGAAGTACCAACGAGTAGTTATATTACGGGATTATTATATCCTGCTGATACAGATGTAACGGAAGATGAAAATTACAATGATGTAGAGTTTACAGAAAAGAATTTCGATGCTGATGGAGAAACTTTGGAGGCAGGAATTTTTGAAGAAGAGGAAGCAGAGGATAGAGTAAAAGGTGGTTTTCAGAAGCCGTCTTCTATAGGTGTGTCTTTCTATGTCTCTGATGATGTTCAAAAGGTTAATGCTTATATTAATTGGGGAAAGTATTATGCAGAACAGGTGCAGGGTGAAGTGATAGATGAAACCTTAGAAGAAGATGCAGAGAATAAGAAAAAGAAGAAACATACCATATATATTCGTGAGCAGATGAATGATGTTGTGGAAATCGATTTTAATCTGATGGGGCGTTCGAAGCAGATTCCACTTGAGTCTAATGGAAACATCTATATTTATGTTATGAAGATGCAGTTAGACAATGGATACAAGATGGTATCGGTTTATTTGCATAATAATGATAAGTCAGATGGCGATGAAAAAGAATATGCAAAGGTAATGTTCCAGGTGGAGATGCTCATAGCAGATGATTTAATGAGTCCTATTTTTGTACCAGAATATCTCTGTAGAAAAGTTGAATTAGAGGATGAATATTATTATAAAGGCAGACCAGTTTATGCAAGAGGAAGAGGTTGTGCTGCTACTTGGGAAAAGAAAGCAGAAGAGATAAATGCAACTGCTATAAAATCATCATTTATTCCAGATTATGAAATTCCAAGTGTAAGTGCACAGATAGATGATATGCCGGAGCATGCCTTTTCGATGCTTCAGATGGGCTCACCAAAGAAAAAGTCAGAAGTTATTCAGAATCTTCGTACATTGACAGAAATGTATGGAAGTTGGATTACAGATGCATTGACAAACGACGAAGCTATGCATGATGATAAATTTAAGGCAACAGGTCAGACTATTATTGATAAATGCAATGATGCAAATCGTAGGATGAATGCTGGAATTGATTTGATTGAAAACAATGATAAGGTATATCAAGCGTTTGTATTTATGAATCAAGCAATGTATTTACAGAGAAGTATTACAGCTTTTTCAAAAGATTATGGTAATGGCATTCCTTGCAGCTTAAGAGATTATATGACTGATATGCCAGAAAAAGGAAGAAAGAAAGATCACAGTGAGTGGAGACCATTCCAGATTGCATTTGTTCTTTTGAATTTGTATGGGATTATGGATGGTGAGTCTCCGGAACGAAATATTGTTGATTTATTATACTTCCCTACTGGTGGTGGTAAGACAGAGGCATATTTAGGGCTGATTGCTTTTACTATAGCATATAGGAGACTGACAGCTTCAGATGAAACTGATTATGAGAAAGATGGTGGAGTAACAGTATTTTTAAGGTACACGCTTCGTTTACTTACAACTCAGCAGAGAGACAGACTGATGCGTCTTATTGTTGCAATGGAACAATTGCGTGAGAAGAATGAAAAATTATATGGTAAGGAAAGAATTTCAATTGGATTCTGGGTTGGAGGTAATGTTACCCCAAATAAATTTAGCGAATACAGCGATTCTGATCAATTTAAGAAGAAAGAATTTATAAGGAAGCTTACAAAGCAGATTATTAAATGCCCTTATTGTGGTAAGGAAATCACACGGGATGAATATGACATCAATGAAAAGGGAAAGTATGTTAAAATTCACTGTGCAGATAAGAATTGTATGTTTTCGTTAAAAACAGGAAGAACCATACCGGTTTATCTTGTTGATGAGGAAATTTATGCAAAGTGTCCTACTGTGATTATTTCGACTGTAGATAAATTTGCGAGACTTCCATGGTCTGAACGAGTTGGTTTGCTATTTGGCAGAACAGATAGATATTGTAGTAGATGTGGACATATTGCTATTGGAGAAAAGCATGCAGGAAGACATAATGCAGATGTCGCAGCGGGATTGGAAAGGGCTGAAACGGTTGCATGTAAACCATTCTATCCTCCTGAGCTAATTATACAGGATGAGCTTCATTTAATTACTGGTCCTCTTGGAACGATTTATGGTGGATATGAAACTGTTGTAGAAGAGATGTGTTGTATTGAGAAGAATGGAAAGAAGATTCGACCTAAGTATATTGTTTCAACAGCAACTATTAGAAATGCTGGGGAACAGATTAAGTTCCTTTATGGGAGAAATGAATTTGCACAATTTCCGCCAAGTGGCTTTGATACAAGAGATTCATTTTTTATTAAGGAAGTACCGCTTCCAACTGAAAATTTAGTTGATGCTTCAGAAGAAAAAATCAGTAGAATGATTAGTGATGGAAAAAAGCCATTTCGTCAATATGCTGGTATATGTGCGAGCGGACAATCTGTAAAAACAACTCTTATTCGTTTGTATTCGATTATTTTGCAAACAGCACTAGATATAGCAAAGGAACCGGAATATGAGGATTATATTGATCCATATTACACATTGATTGGGTACTTTAATAGTATTCGAGAATTGGGTGGTGCAGTGCGCCTTCTTGACGACGATATAGCAAGCCGTATTCGTGTTGTAAAGAATAAATATAATAGCTCAGAACAGAGGTATCTCAGTTTTGAGGGAAAGAAGGAAATTACATCTCGCATACCTTCATGGGATATTGCGCAGATTCTTGAAAAGTTAGCAATTTCTTATGATAAAAACAAGGAGAAGCAAGGCTGTTATGATGTTGTTATTGCAACTAATATGATAGCGGTAGGTATGGATGTTGACCGTTTAGGACTTATGTCAGTTGTAGGTCAGCCAAAGCAGAACTCTGAATATATTCAGGCAACAAGCCGTGTGGGTCGACAGCATCCTGGAATTATTTTTACTGTTTATAATCCTTACAGACCAAGGGATTTGTCTAATTATGAGAATTTTGTTGGTTTCCACTCACAGATGTATAGATATGTAGAAGGAACTACAGCAACGCCATTTGCGGCTAGAGCTAGAGACAGAGTATTACATGCATTGGTAGTTTCTTTACTAAGATTACAGGTAGAGACGATGGCTGATAATGGTGGAGCATCAAACATTAATGATATTTCTGATGAACAAATCAAAGATATAAAAGACAAAATTCTTGAGCGAGTCAAGATAACTGCACCATCGTCTTATGTAGATACAGAGAAAGAAATGGATGAGTTTATCAATACTTGGAAGAACATTGCAAAAGACGAAAAGCTATATTATTTTGTTCCAGCAGTAGCTGATGATAAGAAGAGGCTGCTTACATACTATGGCGAATATTATGGAGACAAAGAAAAACCAACACTAAATTCTATGCGTGATGTTGAGCAATCATCAACAGTTTTTTATTGGGAGGGTGTCTGATGAATTTTTATAAAAAATTGGGCGAGATTCGTCCGAATCAGTTAATAACTACATATGGACCAGGCTCGATAATGGATGCTGTAAATGATTCATTGACAGTTTTAGATATAGAGTACTGGGATACTAACAATATTGGTAAAGAAATTAGAGATGCAAGATTGGCTAGTTATATGAATGTTCGACGATTCTTTATGCCAAAGACAGGTGGAAAAGAGGATATTCCAGTTGTGTCATTTCCATACTACCATGTGTGTTCAAAGGGAACATGTAAATTTTTATTTGATATGAGAGATTATTTTGATATGGACCAGTACAAAAAGAATCAAGGTGAAGTGAAATGCCCTAAGTGTGGATTTCCAGCATACCCTTCGAGATTTATAACAGTATGCGAAGATGGGCATATGGACGATTTCCCTTGGAGATGGTGGGTACATCATGGAGAAACAAGTTGTAAAGAAGATATGTACCTAAAATCAATGGGCAATACTTCATCACTTGCAGAACTCCGTGTTGAGTGTAATTGCGGTGCAAGGAGAGTTATGTCTGGAGCAATGCAGAAGGAAAAATTTGCTGGTCTATGCTGTTCAGGAAACCATCCGCATAGACCAGGAGCAAAGGCGAAAATTTGTAAGAAGAGTGTAATACCTAGCCAGCGTGGTGCATCTAATGTGTATTTTACAGTCACAAGAAATGCAATATCAATTCCACCTTGGACAAATCCTATTAATGATATCATGGGTGCACAAAGAGCAACTATTGAAACATTGGTAGAGGCTATGGGAGAAGAGGCAGGTCTTTCATTTGCTTATCAGAAGTATTTTGGAGATAAATATTCTTATGAAGACTTTAAAGCGGCCTATGATAGATTAAGCCAAAATATCAAAGAGTTTACTGAACTTAAAGAAATGGAGTATGCAGCTATTACGCATCATGAGGATGTCGAGTATCAACATGATGTTAAGTACTTCAAAGCAGAAGAAGTTGCTTTGAGTGAAAGTTTAAAAGAGTATATTTCTAGGATTATTAAAATACATAGATTACGTGAAGTACGAGTTTTGACAGGTTTTACAAGATTGGAAGCACCAGAACCAGAAGTGGATGAGCAGTCACATATCGTAAAATTGAAGTGCTCTTCGGGAGAAAAATGGCTTCCGGCAGTCGAAATCAATGGTGAAGGTGTATTTATTGAATTAAATAAGGAAAAAAAAATAAACCAGTGGATGCAGATAGAGACTGTGAAATCTCGTTCTGATAAATATGAGGAATGTTATGCAGCATATTGTCAGAAAAAAGGATGGGAGAATTTTAAACCAAGAAATGCAGAGTATGTGTTGTTACATACACTTTCACATATGTTGATTAAGGAAATGTCTATGCAGTCAGGATATTCATCATCTGCATTACATGAACGTATTTATAGTAGTGAAAATATGTGTGGAATTTTAATTTACACAGGTGCGGCGGATAAGGAAGGTTCACTAGGTGGACTTGTTGAACTTGGCGAAATGAATAAGTTTTTGCCACTTTTAAAAGGGGCATTGGAGAATGGTTTAACATGTACAACAGACCCAGAATGCTTTATGAAGAATCCGACGAGTGAGAGATTAAATGGGGCTGCCTGTCATTCTTGTACTATGATATCAGAAACTGCATGTGAAAATGGTAACCGCCTACTTGATAGAGCATTAGTTGTACCGGTACCGGAGCATGAGGAAATGGGATATTTCAGAGAATTGGTGAGAGATTTATGTGGAATACAAGTGTAAAAATCGAATATATCGCAGGTCTGATTGTAGATGCACTTGAAAATTATTCTGTTAATAGAGAGAATGCACAGTTTCGTCTTGTGATTGAAGAACTTAGAAATCATTTTACTAATTGTTCTGAACAAGAGATAACAGATATAATCAGCCTTTGTATGAAGATGTATTCGTCAAAGAAAATTGAACACGCAGAACTTGTTCTTACTGCACCAGATTCATTCCGTGTGAAAACATTAAGAACCAAAGATACAATGCGTAATATGATAGAGAATACGGAAAAGAGTCTTACTATAACTGGTTATTCAATCTCAGATTATTTTGCCGAAATGCTCGATGTTATTATTAAAAAAAGCCAGCAAGGAGTATATGTTCGTATATATGTAAATGATATAGAAAAGCAGAAAGAAGCACTTGACAGGCTGATGTCATATCGTTCGAGATTCTTACAGATATATGAATATCAAAAGCAAGAAGATGACAAGATGGCAGCATTGCATGCGAAACTTATTGTATCAGATGTAAAGAAATCACTGGTGTCGTCAGCTAATCTTTCATATCACGGAATGCAAGGAAATATTGAAATGGGATTCTTGATTGAATCCCATGATAAGGCAAAGCAGATAGAGGAAGTTATGAAAGAAATGGTAAGAATGAAGGTGTGTGGAAAATATCAATGAATTTTATACATTTTGAGTAATGCGAGGAAGAGAAAGTATGCCTATGTTTGATATACCGGAAGAAATAGATGAAATAAAAATAAAAAAAGATATAAATGATTTTATGAGAAAAATCCAAGAAGAGACAAAACCAGAAAAATGTATTCTTTGTGGAAAAGAACAGACTAGTTTTTGTAATTCTCATTCTGTACCTAAAATGGTGCTCAAGAATATTGCCAAAGCAGGTAAACTATATCATGCAAATAAGTTGATTGAAATACCTGTTGTAGACAAGGAAAAAGGTATAAGTAATTCGGGAACTTTTTATTTTATTTGCTGAGATTGCGATAGTAAGCTGTTTCAAGAGTATGAAAATGTAGATGCCTTACAAGAAATACCGACAGAAAAAATGCTGGCAGAAATAGCATTAAAGGATATTTTGCTAATGCTTTCTAAACGAAATCAGGAAAAAAGAATATATCAAAAAGGAAAACAGAAAGGTATTTTGCAAAATGTTGAAGTAATGGAAGAAATACAGCAACTTGATAATAAAGATTATATGGATGAATTGAATTTATATAAGGATGTTTTGTATAAGAATTCTTGCAATAATTTTAAGATTATCATGTGGAAAAAAATTCCATATGTAGTTCCGATTGCAACACAAACATTAGTAGCATTACCAAAAGATACAGAAGGTATTGAGATAAATAATATTTATGATATGAGACCAGAGGTAAGGATGCAAAACATTCATATAGGTGTGTTTCCGATGAATGACTATTCGATTGTTTATGCTTTTTATCATAGACGAGATAGGTTATATCGAAGACTGCATCATCAGATGAATTGCATGTCTCTTGAGAAGAAACTAGAGCTTATTAATTACTGGATTTTTAAATATACAGAGAATTATTATATATCACCCGAAATACAGATTGTGATAGATAAAGATGATAAATTAAAAGAACTGAGTAGGGAAAACAATGGAATGCCTAATCTTGGTTATGTTACAACGATGGATTTTCTGTTTCATAAGGATGAGATAAAACCGAGTGAAGTTACTAATCTATTAAGAGAAATGTATGCAGTAAAGAAATAAGGGATAACTATGGAAGATAATTTGGGCTGTGAAATAGAAAATTTTTTGATGTTGGACCATAACAGGACTTATTGGAATTATTAAAGCGATTATATAGATTTTTAGTGTTAGTTGTAAATGAACGTATGATGAGTAAGTATGTTCATAAGTACCTGACACCTTGAATTATTAATATTCAAAATGATATTGGATAAAAATATGTTTAGGAAAGAAAATTTTAAGTTCAATTGATAGAAATACACTTATTGTTATAATTTAAATAAAAAAGAAAGCAGGTGCAACACATGAATATGCAAGAGTTAAAGGAACTCATTTACCAAGGCGAAAAAGTTGATATAGAGTGCAAAAAAGCAGAAAAAAATGTACCAAAATCTGCGTATGAGTCATATTCTGCATTTGCCAATACAAAAGGTGGATATATCATACTTGGAGTAAGAGAAGATAAAACAAAGACTGATCCGAAGGAACGATTTATAATACAAGGAATAGAGGATGCGCCTAAGCAGAAAGAAGATTTTTGGAATACAATTAATGGGAATAAGGTGAATATAAATCTATTAACAGATGATGATGTAAAGATTGTCGAAGATGGCAGTATAAGTCTAATTGTGATTCATGTTCCTAGAGCTGATTTTAATATGCGTCCGGTATATGTTGGTGAAAATCCATATAAGGGAACATATAAAAGAAATCATGAAGGCGATTATCATGCGACAGAGCATGAGATTAGAGGAATGATAAGAGATCAAAATCCAGAGGGCAATGATAATCAAATAATTGAGTATTATACAATGGATGATATTGATAAAGAAACATTAAGAAAATATCGTCAGATTTTTGAAATCAGAAATGATGGTCATGTATGGAATGCTTTAGATGACAAGTCTTTTCTTGAAAAGTTGGGTGGCTATAGGAAAGATAGAAAAACTGGAGTAGAAGGCTTGACATTAGCAGGACTTTTGATGTTTGGTACAGGACAGGCTATCAGAGAACGCTTTGATAATGTTTTTATGGACTATCGTAATGAGAGTCAAGTGACAGCAGATATTCGCTGGAATGACAGAATTACCTATGATGGCACATGGGAAAATAACCTGTTTAATTTCTTTACCAAAGTAACACCTAAATTAACGGAGGACTTAAAAAAGCCATTTAAATTGGAAGGTGGCGTTCAGCGTATAGATGATACTCCGGTTCACAAAGCAGTTCGTGAAGGTTTTGTAAATATGATTATTCACGCGGATTACTTAATGGATGCAGGTGTGCTAAAGGTAATTAAGAGGTCAGACTCATTTGAATTTACAAATCCGGGAATTTTGAAACTTCCGCTTGAGGATATTTATCGTGGAGGCAATTCAAAGTCAAGAAATCCTCATATGCAAACTATGCTTAGATTGGTTGGATTTGGCGATAATGCTGGCTCAGGATTCCCGACAATTCTTGCTGTGTGGAAGTCAGAAGGATGGATAAAACCAGAATTGATAGAAGATACCAATCTTGATCAGGTGACACTTGTGATGAAGATGGAAAAGGAATCTGATGATAAATCAGCAGAAAAATCAGCAGAAAATTCAGCAGAAAATTCAGCAGATTTAAAAAACAGGGAAGGAATGGCGTTATCAGAAAGGCATCAGCAGATTTTAGCCATTATGGAGGCTGGTATTGAATATAGTACGGAACAGGTGGCAGAAAAGATAGGTTTAAAAGGTCCAAGGACAAGACAATTATTAAACGAATTAGTGAATAAGGAGTTATTGGCTTGTATTGGAACAACTAAAAGAAGAAGATATATTAAGCCTGTGGATTAAAAAATTTCAGTCTTATTATTGCTAAATATGAAATGCTGATAGATGATGGCTTGCCGATAATAGATAGGTGGTGGATAAGTGACAAATTCAGAAAAGCTGTTGAGTTCTTTTTCGGAAAATTATTTTTATAAAGAACTTGTGTATGCAGATTTAAAATTTACTCCTATAGGTGGAACAGAAATAGAGTTAGCAGATTTGATAATAAATCTCGAAGATATTATTCTTGCGATTCAACTAAAGGAGCGGAATGAAAAGGATAGGACGCAGGACAAAAATATAGAAGAGAAGTGGCTGAAAAAGAAATGCAAAAAAGCTAAAGAACAGATAAAGGATACGATTTCATATATTACTAGTGAAAAAGTCTCTTTTATAAATGCCAGGGGAAAGAAAACAATAATTAATCCGAATGCAGAGGTTGTTCCACTAGTGGTTTTTGAGAATGATAGTATTTCTGAATATGAACATTTACTTCGAAACCACACTAATGACGGCTTGGCAGTTAATTGTATGTCGATATATGATTTCAAACTTATGTGCAAGCAGTTGCTGTCCCCAATTGAAATCATTGAATATCTCAAGTGGAGGGAAGTGTTTTATAAGAATAATGGACCGATTAATTTGCTGATTACAGAAACTAATAACGGATTTGTTTTAAGTAAACCACAGAAGAATGAAAATTTGGTACAGCAATATTTATATGAAAAGTATGGAGAAAATGCGATATACGAAGACAGATTGTATTATGAACTTTTTAGGCAATATGTATTAGTTTTATATGAGCATAAGGAAATTGAATCGGAAATTAATGGATGTTATGAGGTAATAAAATTTTTGGCACATTTGTTTCGTGACGAAATTAAATGTTTTGTTGAAAGAACAGAAAAAGCACTTTTAATTGCAAAAACCAAGAAGTTCAATTTGGTAGGTACATTACGTAATGTACAGAAAGAATATGCTATAGTATTTACAGCAACGGAGCAGATACCATCTGAAAAACTGTTACCTGTAGTTTTTGAAAAACAAAAAGTTCATACCTTATTACAGGTAATAACATATTGGGTTAATGATAATGAGTATATGATAGACTTTGTTTTATGGCAGGGATAATAGAGAAGATTAATTATTGAAATAGAGAGGTATACAAATGGATAATGAACTTATATGCAATAAGCTTATAAATCAATACTTGTTACGAGGCAGAAAGTTTGTAGAATATGCTTGCTTTAGATATGGATATTATAATGCTCAAATAAGTGGCAAAATTGGAAATGGATTTGTTGATGATTTTCAATATTTTGTTTTTACAAAGAGTATTAAGAGTTTAGGCTCAATAAGAGAATTACTAAGGCTTGGACATGTTGAAGATGTATTTATTATTCTTAGAACATCATTTGAAGGATATATAGCAAGTAGATATATAGATGAAGAATATAATACTGATATATTGAATGATTTTATTTTCATTCCTCAATTGATTGCGGCAAGAAAAATTATTTATCAAAATGGAAAAGCAGTAGAAAGAGGAACTCAGGAAATTATTGAATATATACAAAGGAATCCATCTGACATGAAACTTGGAAGAGATAAAAGGTATTTTTATGATTTTTATGCTTTTCTGTGTAATTATGCACATTGCAATTTTTCAATAATAAATGAATTTATTGATGATGGACAGTTTTCTTGTGATAAATCAGATAAAATTTATATGGCAAAAGTTATGACTCTATTTGTGTATATAAAGTTGTTTGAAAGTATTGTAACTGTTGAAGGAGAAGATTTTTTGAATTCAAGAGAAGAAAAAGAATGTTATAAATTGGTTAGAGAATCTACAAAGTTTATATATGATAGACTGGAAGAGTTTTCAAAGTATAACTGTAAAACAGCGAGTGATGAACTTAATAGGCATATGCGAAATATGTTTAAGAATATGAGAAGTTCACTTAAAGAAGAAGTAGGAAGTATAAAAAAGGATTTTTTGTAAGAAAGATATTTATTATAAAGAATAGTTAAGTGTTTACTTGAGAATTTCATTAAGAACAAAGCAGAGACAGGCACGCTTGACATACTAGCGTATTCTTGTTATTAAATAAACAACGACTTAACCACAAAATCTGCTGTTAAGCCGTGACAAATATTATAGAAGATTTAAACAAGAGGAGAGACGGAGATGCGGATGAAGCAGTAGAAGCGTTTATCAATGAAACACTCGATTATAATCCGGATGTGAAATGTTCTCATCACGAGCACAGCCACGGGGAAGGACATACATGTGGCGAACATGGATGTGGAAATCATAGCTGTCATTAAGAAAAATAGCAAAAAATAATAATACAAAAGAATGTGTCAAGGTAATGGAGAAAGGCAACTGTTGACTTTTGCCTTTTAGCGTGTTAAAATCGAGAATGTAGAAAACAAAGACGTTTTGCAGTCATTATTGCAAAGCGTCTTTTTATTTTATCAGCAGTGATAAAGAGTGTGCGGTAAACAGATAATACAGAAAAGGAAGAATGCCTTATGAAAGAATTGTTATTTTTGCTTGTATTGTTTGTTTCTAATGTTATTCAGGCTATCACAGGGTTTGCCGGTACGGTATTGGCGATGCCGCCTTCCGTTTATTTGCTTGGGCTGGATCATGCAAAGGTGGTCCTGAATGTTATGGCCTGGCTGTCCGGACTGATGATCGCAGTGACCGGATATCGACATATAAACTGGAAAGAATTGCTTAAGATGTCTGCGGTCATGTTGGTTGGAATGTTTGCAGGGATACAGATCTGCCGGATCGTGAAATCTGAAAATATTCTTCTGACAATATATGGAATCATAATCGTCGTAGTTGCATTAAAGAATCTGTGCATCCATACAGAGAAAAAACTTCCGGATCTCATTTTGTGGATAGTTCTGATCCTGGCAGGGATAATTCATGGTATGTTTGTATCAGGAGGGGCTTTACTTGTGATCTATGCAACACAGGTACTGAAAGAAAAAGAAGAATTTCGTGCGACAGTGGCCCCTGTATGGGTGGTGCTGAATTTTTTTCTGATGGTTACCCAGTTCAGGAGCGGCCTGGTTGGAACGGCAGATATTCGACTGATCTGTATCAGTATCCTGCCATTACTTATAGCTACATGGTTAGGTAAAAAGCTGGTATGTAAAGTATCTCAGAAGGTATTTCTGAATCTGACTTATATACTGCTTCTGATATCTGGAGTATCTTTGATCGTCTGATGCAGTTGATCACAGGAAGCTGCGGTGGAGAAAGGTGTATAAATATGGCAGTAACATTGCGTGAAATCATAAAACAGGTACAGCATCTGGAGATGAAGCTGGTAGCAGGTGCGACAGGACTGGATCATGAAGTGTCATGGACTCATATGGTAGACAGCGACACGATTTCTGCATTTCTGCAGGGACAGGAGCTTACTTTTACAACTGGATTAGGATTGAATGAAAATCTGACTCTTCTTCGTCTGGTAAAGGAAGTATGGCGAAACAAAGCCAGTGGGATCGTGATCAATACAGGGCCTTATATCAGTGAGATCGGACAGGATGTTATTGATTTTGCAAATGAAAAGGGATTCCCGGTATTTGAAGTACCGTGGAGGGTTCGAATGGCTGAAATCATGCGGATCATATGTTTTGCAATAACAAAAGAGCAGCAGAACGCAATTGAGGTTGCGACGGCACTGAACAATGCCTTTTTATGTCCGTCCCAGGAAGAACTGTATGTTTCGGCACTGATGAGAAAAGGGTATTTTACAGACAGTGCATATACGGTTGTGAATGTGTATGTTCTGGAAGACAATGATCGTGTAACAGGAACAAGGCTAGAGCAGATTTTATCTAAACTGAGCAGTCATATCCGCTGTAATTATAATGGGATTTTGTGTTGTGCCCAGGATAAGCAGATCCTTCTGGTTTTGTGTGATTATTCTGATGAAGCATGCAGAAAAGTTATGGAGAGGATTTTTCAGATACTTTGCAGGATGGCACAGCAGAAGGAACAGATTTTTGTAAGTGTAAGTAAGCAGATTTTCGGGATCAGGCAGATTTATAAGAGCTATCAGTTTGCGGAAAAAATGTCTGATCTATTATGTGTCTGTCAGGTTCCGGGCGAGCAAAGCACAGATGGCGGAAAGATTATTTTTTACAAAGATCTTGGGATTTACAGGGTACTGCTCACACTTACAGATAAGGAAGCAATAAAAGAATATCTGGCAGATACAGTAGCTCCATTGTATGAATATGATGAGATGAACCACTCAGATCTGGTCAGAGTACTTCAGTGCTACCTGGCTAACGACTGCAGTGTCAAAAGTGCGTCACAGGAATTGATCGTACATCGAAATACAATTAATTATAAGCTTGGAAAGGCCGCTGAGATACTTGGAAAAAATCTTTCTGATTTTGATGTGCGTTTTCAGCTGAGGCTGGGTTTCCTGTTATATCAGATGAATGAAATGTAAAAGGAAAATGCGGCAGCAGAATAATAACGATTGTGCTGCAGCACAAAAATAATTGGATAGATGTCTATTGCAGACAGCCAGTGTCGAGAGTAATATATGACTCAGATAAGACAAAGGCGTCTGGTTCACAAATGAATGTGGGCCGGGCGCTTTTCTTATTCTACAACAAATAATAAGTTTGTTTACCGCAAAAATGAACAATATTTAAAACTGAATTACAGATAAAGAGGAGGAAGTTATTATGAGTTTAACAGGAAAAGAAGTAGCACAGATGCACAAAGATTATGTGATGCAGTCATGGGCAAGATCAGGAGCAGATACTTTACCGGTAGAAAGAGCCGAGGGAATTTATTTTTACGATTATGATGGAAAAAAATATGCAGATATGGCTTCACTTCTGGTGTGTTCCAACCTCGGACATGAGCTTCCGGAGATCGTTGAAGCGATCAAGGAACAGGCTGATAAGATGTGCTTCATGGCACCGGCATATGCATCCGAGCCTAAGAGCATGCTGGCAAAAATGCTTGTAGAAGCAGCAGGAGCAGATACATACAAGAGAGTTTTCTTCACAAATGGTGGAGCAGAATCCAATGAGAATGCTATAAAAATGGCACGTATGGTAACCGGAAGAACCAAGATCTTTTCCTGCTACAGAAGCTATCATGGAGCTACACTTGGAGCATCCAATGCTTCCGGTGACTGGAGAAGATATGCAGCAGAGATCGGTGGTGCAAATGGATTCGTACACTTTATGAACCCTCAGATGTATCGTGACGGATATACAAAAGGAGTTGATGATGCAGAGGTAACGAAGAAATATCTGGATGCGCTGGATCTGCAGCTCAGATATGAAGGCCCCGGAAATGTGGCAGCGATCCTGATGGAGTCTATAGTAGGTGCAAACGGTGTCATTCTTCCTCCAGACGGATATATGGAAGGTGTTCGTGCACTTTGTGACAAATATGGAATCCTTCTGATCTGTGATGAGGTTATGGCAGGATTTTACCGTACAGGAAAAATGTTTGCATTTATGAATTTCGACATGAAACCGGATATCATTACATTTGCAAAAGGTGTTACCTGTGGTTATGTACAGCTGGGCGGATGTATTGTAAGTAAAAAGGTTGCGGAGTATTTTGAGGAAAATGTTCTTCAGTGCGGACTTACTTACAGTGGACATACACTTGCATGTGCGGCTGGTGTAGCAGCAATGAAATATTATAAAGAACACGACATCGAGGGCCATGTAGCTGAGATGCACGAGATCGTTGCTCCGTTTATGGATGAGATGGTAAAGAAGCATAAATGTATTGGTGAAGCAAGATGTATCGGTTTGTTCGGTGCACTTGAAGTAGTCAAGAATAAAGAAACCAGAGAACCGATGCAGGAATACGGCGTACCCGGACCGGTAATGCCGTGGATATTTGCAGAATTAAAAAAACGTGGCTTTGCAACCTTTGGACGTGAGAACTTTATTGAAATCTGTCCGCCACTGATCATCACGAAAGAGGAGCTGGAAGAGTATCTTCCGATCCTTGATGAAGTGCTTACAATGGTCGATGAAAAATTTTGTGACTGATAAAGCAGGAGGTAGCCTATGAACTGGGATTATCTACAGCCGGTAAAAATTCATTTCGGCAAAGGCAGAGTAAAAGAAATCAAAGAAATAGCCAGAGAGCTTGGCTGCGAAAGAGGCCTTCTGGTGGCAGGACCGTTTTTCTTTAAAAGCGGTCTTGCCGAAAAGGTCATAAAAGAGTCAGAAGGAATGATCGTTGCTTCTTTTGGAGATGTTTCTCCAAACCCGGACGTTGCAGAGGTAGATGCCTGTGCGGAAGTGATCCGGCAGAAAAATATCGGATTTGTGGTAGCACTGGGTGGAGGCAGTCCCATGGATTGTGCCAAAGCAGCTGCCAGTGTAGCTCTGACTTCGGATTCCATCCGTAAGTATCATGGAACCGGAGTAGCAATGCCGGAGAAACATCTTCCACTGATCGCAGTTCCTACGACTGCAGGAACAGGAAGTGAAGTGACCTGTGTATCAGTTCTTTCGGATCATGCAAATGGAAAAAAAGCGCCGATCGTATCAGAGGGATTTTATCCGGCAGCAGCTATCATTGATCCGGAACTTACTTATACAATGCCACCGCAGGTTACGGCAGGAACAGGAATTGATGTTCTTTCCCATGCGATCGAAGGCTATTGGAGCAAAGGTCATCAGCCGATCTGTGATGTACTTGCGATGCATGCAGCAGAACTGGTATTTAAATATGTTTACAGAGCATACAGGAAGCCCGATGATGAGGAAGCAAGGGAGAAAATGTGCGAAGCATCTTTGATTGCAGGATTGGCGTTTACTTTACCGAAAACTACTTCGTCCCATGCGTGTTCATTTCCATTGACCAATATTTATCACATCCCGCATGGCGAGGCGTGTGGCCTGACCCTGGATTATTTTATAAGAATCAATGCAAAAGGCGAAGGTGGTGAACGTGTAGAGGAATTTGCCAGAAGGATTGGATTCAAAGATGCAGAAGAGATGGCGGATGCAGTTCTTGAATTAAAGAAAAAAATGGGATTGCGGTGTGATCTGAAGGATCTGGAGCTTGATGATGATCAGATTGCGGAGCTGGTTCGCATCAGCAGACACCCGAACCTTTATAACAATCCGGTAGAGATCACAGACGAGATGCTGGATGAGATGTATCGATATCTGGCCGGAAAGTGAAAGATTTTGATTGAATATTGAAAAAAATAATGATAATATAAAGAGAGACGATGGAGTCCGGATACTTTGGTATCTGGGCTCTTTTTGTATTTATGGATGGGAGATGAAGGATTATGAAACTGATCACAGCAATTGTAAGACCTGAGAAAGTGATGGACGTCATCAAAGCACTGGAGCAGGAAGGATATTTTGCTTTTTCAAAATGGGCAATTTCAGGAAGAGGTAAGGAAAAAGGAATTCAGGTAGGGGATGTCCTTTATCAGGAAATGGCAAAAAATATGCTGTATATTACTGTTGGGGACAAAGAAAAAGATGAGGTTGTAGATATTATCATTAACAGTGCAAAGAGTGGGCAGTATGGACATTATGGTGATGGAAAAATTTTTGTTTCCGATATCAGTGAGGCATATACGATCAGTGAAGAAACCAGAGAAGATGATGATGAATGATATGATTGATGAAGCAGGAGGATATATATGGGTGAAAGAAATAAAAGAACAAAATTAAAAAAATCCATGGGACCTGGTTCGATCTGGGCAGTTGCAGTCGGTTCCATCATTGGATGGGGATGTTTTATACAGGGTGGTCTCTGGACAGAACGTGCAGGTGGACCGCTCCCACTGTTTCTGGGATTTCTGGCAGGCGGTCTTTTAATGATCGTGGTAGGCTACAGCTATTCTTATATGATCGCAAAATTCCCGGTAGCGGGTGGTGAATTTGCCTATGCATATAAAGGCTTTGGAAGAACTGCTTCGTACATATGCGGATGGATGCTGTCGCTTGGATATCTGTCTATTGTAGCTTTGAATGCAACGGCACTTCCGGTATTGGCATCCTATATTTTTCCTGGAGTCTTTAACAGAGGTTACCTGTATACAATTGCAGGATATGATGTATATATGGGTGAAGTCGGATTATCCCTGTTCTTTATCATACTTTTCGGGATCATGAATTACAAAGGTGCGAAATCTGTAGGAAATCTTCAGCTTGCGATGGTCCTTATCATGTGTGCAGCGGTTGTTGTATCAGTCATTGGTGTGATCGCAACAGGACATTTTGATGCTTCAAACTTGCAGCCGGCATACGGAGCCGAAGGCAAGTCTCTTGGAAGCGGTTTTGTATCTATCCTGGCATTGGCTCCGTTCCTTTACGTAGGATTTGACTGTATTCCACAGGCGGCAGAAGAATATGATTTTCCACCACAGAAGTGCAAAATGCTGATCATTTCAGCATTGATCGTAGGTGCTTTGATCTATGGTGCAATGGCACTGGTGACAGATTGTGTTGTTCCCTGGCAGCAGGTTCTGACTATGACAGATGCGAATGGAACTCTTGTAAAATGGCATACAGGTGCAGTTCTTGATCTTGCAATGGGAAAAGTTGGTGTGTGCTTTGTGGCACTGGCAGTGTGCATGGGGATTTTTACCGGTATGAACGGATTCTTTATGACATCCAGCCGTCTTTTATTTGGTATGGCAAGAGCAAAAATGCTTCCGTCAGCTTTTGAAAAGGTTCATCCGGAGCATAAAACTCCGTCCATATGTGTTGGGTTTACCATGATCATCTGCTGTATTTGCCCATTTTTCGGCAGAGAAGTGATCGGCTGGGTTGTAGATATGTGTTCCGTAGGTACTGCGTTCGGATATTTCTTTACCTGTGCAGGTGCTTATATTCTTCTGAAAAAATATGGCGATGATACAGATACAAATAAAATCCATCCGGCAGTAGCAATGGGCGGCTGTGTGATCTCTGTTGTAATATTGCTGCTCCTGATCGTGCCCGGTTCTCCTGCATTCATGGCTCCACAGTCCTTTGCAGCACTGATCGTGTGGGTGTTGATGGGAGTTACTTTCTATTTTGTTTCAAAGAAAAATTTTGCGAAAGTCACTAAGAGGGAAATGGATTATCTGATTCTTGGAAATGTACAGGTAGTTCGAGGACTGAGAAAAGGAAAAGATCAGGGAAGAGTTGTGCAGGGAAATATTGTAGCTGATCAGAGTAATAAATCTTAAAAGGTAATAAAACGGCTGCAGGCCTATAATACTTTCAGGGTAACAGAAAAACTTCCATTCAAAAAATGGGAGTTTTTCTGTTACCGGAGTATCATATTTGCAAGGTGTGATTTATAAAGTATCTTGACAGAGGTACCGATCCTGTTATACTATTAAAACTGATAAAGGGGAGTAACCTACGTTTGGAAATCTGCGTTTGCAGTGTCGTCAGTACGGTGGAAACATCCGGCGCTGCAGGGAAATGGTGAGACTTTTATTGCATTTTTTGTTATGCAATAAGGGTTTCTTTTTTTATATCCTTTTATCAAAAAAATCCTTTATTGCATAAAAAAATTACAGTTGGTGAATATTTGCAAAAAAGGAGGCAAAGGTAATGAAAGAAATTTATCAGCAGACAGCAGAAGAAGTTCTCGAGCGTGTGGAAAGCAGGGAATCAGGGCTTACCGATGAACAGGTCAGACGGTCCAGAGAGAAGTGCGGATGGAATGAGCTTGCAGAAGGAAAGAAAAAAAGTATTTTGCAGATCTTCTTTGAACAGTATAAGGATTTTCTGGTGCTGATCCTGATCGCATCGGCAGTGATATCCGGTATGCTTGGAGATGTGGAAAGTGCAGCAGTTATCGTGATCGTTATTACGATCAATGCGATTTTGGGAACTGTGCAGACAGTAAAGGCTGAGCAGTCCCTGCAGAGCTTAAAGAAGCTTTCCGGACCGGAGGCAAAGGTATTACGTGATGGTGTGGCGGTACAGCTCCCGGCAAGAGAACTGGTTGTAGGAGATGTGATCCTTCTTGAAGCAGGTGATATGATCCCGGCCGATGGAAGATTGATTGAAAATGCAAGCCTTAAGGTCGATGAAAGTGCCCTTACCGGAGAAAGTCTTGCGGTTGAAAAGAGTATGGACATTATTTTGGAGGAAGCACCGCTTGGTGATCGGACAAATATGCTGTTTTCCGGAAGCTTTGTCACATATGGGCGTGGCAGAGCGGTTGTAACGAATGTAGGAATGCAGACAGAGGTTGGAAAGATTGCGGGACTTCTGAAATCGACTTCGGAAAAACAGACGCCACTTCAGGCGAATCTGGATGATTTTGGAAAGAAGCTTTCCATTCTGATCCTGATATTTTGCGGAATTCTGTTTGCGATCAGTGTATTCCGCGGTGAGAAGATCAGCAGTGCATTTATGTTTGCAGTAGCACTTGCAGTCGCAGCGATTCCGGAAGCTTTAAGCTCCATCGTGACGATCGTCCTTTCTTTCGGAACACAGAAGATGGCAAAGGAGCACGCGATCATTCGTAAGCTTCAGGCTGTGGAAGGTCTTGGAAGCGTATCTGTTATCTGTTCGGATAAGACCGGAACACTCACACAGAATAAAATGACAGTAGAAGATTATTATATTGATGGAAAAAGAATCACAGCAGATGCAATTGATGTAGCAGATCCGGCGCAGAGATGTCTTTTGGACTACAGCATTTTATGTAATGATTCAACAAATGAAAATGGAGTGGAGATCGGAGATCCGACGGAAACGGCATTGATCAATCTGGGCAGCCGGTACGGAATCGAGGCTGCTGGTGTAAGAAAGCTTTATCCAAGGGAAGGAGAACTTCCCTTTGACAGTGACCGTAAGATGATGTCAACACTTCACAGAATTGATGATGAAAACCGGATGATCGTAAAAGGTGCGGTTGACCGGCTTCTGGAGCTGACAGACAGGATCTGGACAAAGGACGGAGTTCGGGAAATCACAGAAGCAGATAAAGAAAAGATCCGGCGCCAGAATCAGGAATTTTCAATGGAAGGGTTACGGGTACTGGCATTTACCTATCGTGAAATTCCGGAGAAGCATGTATTGACGACAGAAGATGAGAACCATCTGGTATTTCTTGGCCTGATCGCTATGATGGATCCGCCGAGGGAAGAATCAAAGGCTGCAGTTGCAGAATGTATAAAAGCGGGGATTCGGCCGGTCATGATCACGGGAGATCATAAGATCACAGCAGCGGCAATCGCAAAAAGGATCGGGATCCTACATGATCTGTCAGAGGCCTGCGAAGGTGCTGATATTGAAAATATGAGTGATGAGCAGCTGAAGGAGTTTGTCCCGAATATTTCTGTGTATGCAAGAGTGTCACCGGAGCACAAGATCCGTATTGTCCGTGCATGGCAGGAGAAGGGGATGATCGTGGCAATGACCGGAGACGGTGTGAATGATGCTCCGGCATTGAAGCAGGCAGATATTGGTGTTGCAATGGGAGTGACCGGAACCGAGGTCGCAAAGGATGCCGCAGCAATGGTGCTTACAGATGATAATTTTGCAACAATTGTAAAAGCAGTGGAAAACGGACGAAATTTATATCAGAATATCAAGTATGCGATCCAGTTTCTTCTGTCCGGAAACTTTGGTGCGATCCTGGCAGTTCTTTGTGCATCCCTTGCAGGACTTCCGGTTCCTTTTGCACCGGTACATCTGCTGTTTATCAATCTTTTGACAGACAGTCTTCCGGCGATCGCGTTAGGCGTGGAGCCGCACAGCAGTGAGGTGATGAATGAGAAACCAAGATCAGCAGACGAGTCAATACTGACAAAGGATTTTCTTGGTAAAATCGGTCTGGAAGGACTGGTGATCGGTATGATGACGATGATAGGATTTTTGACAGGATATCATCAGAATGGTGCACTGCTTGGCAGTACTTATGCCTTCGGAACACTTTGTCTGGCACGTCTGTTCCATGGATTCAACTGCAAATCGGATCATCCGGTTATCTTTACAAAACGTTTCTTTAATAATAAATGGCTTCAGGGAGCATTTGTACTTGGGGCAGTACTCATTACCGCTGTACTGACGGTTCCAGGATTTCATCTCCTGTTTAAAGTAGAGACGTTGGATCTGATGCAGCTTGGCTGTGTATATCTGTATGCGTTTGCAAGTCTTCCGATCATTCAGCTGCTTAAATGGATACGCATGAAATTAAGAAAAAGAGGAGAATGATAGTGGATATAAGTAAAATATCTGTAAAAAAAATCCGAGAGCTTATTGTGTTTACAGCATTTCTTGTGGTCGCCCTGTGGAAGTTTGATGTGGTGCTCGATGTGCTGAAAGCAATATGGGGGATCGCATTTCCTTTTGTACTTGGCGGAGCGATCGCATTTGTGACCAACGTGCCAATGAGCTTTTTGGAAAAGAAAATTTTTGGAAGGGTAAAAAAAGAAAATAAGATAGGTGCAAAACTGGCAAGACCGATAAGTCTGTTCCTTACGATCGTATTTGCGGTTGGCGTGATCGTACTGGTGATGTTTGGTGTGATCCCGCAGCTTACGCGGACAATGGGAACTCTGATGATGAGTATCGCTGATTTTATTCCGCAGATGCAAAGCTGGATCCGGGAATTCTCCCATAATAACCAGGAAATCATGAAGCTGGTAGATCAGGTACAGTTTAATCCGGATCAGGCGATCAAGTGGGGGATAAGCCTTCTTGGAAACGGTGCAGGAAATATGATGAATACCACAATGTCAGCAGTGGGTTCCATAGTCAGTGGATTGGCAACCTTTTTTATTGCTTTTTCATTTGCCTGCTATGTCCTTTTTCAGAAGGAGAAGCTGCATGTGCAGATCCGAAAAGTAATTTTTGCCTTTCTCCCAAAGAAAAAGGCAGATGCTTTTCTTAAAGTCTGTTCTCTGACTTATCGGACATTTGCAAATTTTCTTGCAGGTCAGTGTTTGGAAGCTGTGATCCTCGGTTGTATGTTTGTTGTGATACTGAGTATTTTGAGGATGCCATATGCACTTTTGATCGGAGTTTTGATTGCGTTTACCGCATTGATTCCGATTTTCGGGGCCTTCATCGGGTGTGCGGTGGGAAGCTTTTTGATCTTTATGGTAAATCCGAAACAGGCAATTTTATTTATTATAGTATTTCTGGTGCTGCAGCAGATCGAGGGAAATCTGATCTATCCTCATGTTGTGGGTGAATCCGTAGGACTCCCGTCGATCTGGGTTCTTGCAGCAGTTACGATCGGCGGAAACCTTATGGGAATTGTAGGTATGCTTGTTTTCATTCCGCTGCTTTCCGTGTTCTATACTATCTTTCGGGAATTCGTATATCTGCGCCTGAAGAAAAAGCATATCAAACAGGTGACAAAGACAGAAATAGAGGAATATACGGCGGAGGAAATTGTAAATAGTGACATATCAGAGGGGAAATGATATGATGGACTTGTATTGGGATAGTTAAGAAAAATCTTATATTTAAGTGGGGGAGTTACTATGTGGTTTGTGTTTGCCTTGCTGTCTGCTGTATTTGCGGCGCTGACCTCCATACTGGCCAAGATAGGTATTGTCGGTGTTAATTCGAATCTTGCAACAGCGATTCGAACGATGGTGGTGCTGGTTATGGCGTGGGGAATGGTTTTCCTCACAAATACCCAGGGCGGGATCGCAGCGATCAGCAAAAAAAGCTGGCTGTTTCTGATCCTTTCAGGTCTGGCAACGGGTGCTTCGTGGTTATGCTATTATCGTGCTCTGCAGATAGGCGATGCATCCAAGGTTGTGCCGATAGACAAGCTGAGTGTTGTGATCACACTGGTACTGGCATTTGTTTTTTTGCATGAGAAATTCACAGCAAAATCGATGATGGGATGTATTTTGATCGGTGTGGGAACATTATTGATGGTTTTGTAAAAAGGCATAAGAAAACTATATACAAAAGGAGAGTGTTATGAAAACACGAAAGAAAATTTCAGCAAAGCTGCTGGCGATCATGCTTATTGCTGCATTGCTGCTTCCTCTTGCATGGAATGTCCCGGTGGAAGCAGCCGAGGCAAAACAGATCGATGTTTTGTTCAGCCATGATACACATTCGCATTTGAACAGCTTTTCAACCATCGTAGATGGAGAGCAAAAAGAAGTTGGCGGATTTGCAAGGATCAAAACTCTGATCGATGAAAAGAAGCAGGAAGATCCGGACACCCTGGTGCTGGATGGCGGCGATTTTTCCATGGGAACCCTGATTCAGACCGTATACGAAACGGAGGCGGCAGAGCTTCGGATGCTGGGATATCTGGGGTATGATGTGACGACTCTGGGGAATCATGAATATGATTATCGTTCAAAGGGACTGGCAAATATGCTGGAGGCTGCGAAGGCTTCCGGTGAGACAGTGCCGGCACTGGTAGTGTGCAACGTGGACTGGGACAACATGGAGCAGGATGGATTAAGCGATGGTCAGAAGCAGATCCGGTCGGCATTTGAAGCCTACGGTGTGAAGGATTATGTAGTAGTTCAAAAAGGAGATGTAAAGGCTGCAGTAGTCGGTGTGTTCGGTAAGGATGCCCTGGAATGTGCACCGACCTGTGAATTAAAGTTCAAGGATCCGGTTGAGGCCGTAAAACAGACGGTAGAAGAGATCCGAAAAAATGAAAAAGTGGATATGATCGCTTGTGTGTCCCATGGAGGAACCTGGGAGGATGAGAACAAATCGGAGGATGAGATCCTTGCAAAAGAGGTGCCGGATATCGACTTGATCATCAGCGGACATACGCACACAGAGCTGAAAGAGGCAATTCAGCATGGGAACACATATATCGTATCCTGCGGCGAATACGGAAGAAATCTGGGATCACTTTCCATGACACAGAAACAGGACGGACGGTGGGAGCTGACATCCTATGAGCTGATCCCTGTTTCTGAGGATGTAAAACCGGACCAGGCGACACAGGAACAGATCGATGCCCTGATGGATACGGTGGATAAGAATTATCTTGCCGATTTCGGCTATACAAGGGAAGAGGTTCTTGCTGAAAATGATGTTGAATTCAACAGTCTGGAAGAAATGGGCACGAAGCACGAAGAGTTGAATCTTGGTGATATCATGTCCGATGCATACATATATGCAGTGGAGAATTCCGAGTATTATGATGGTGATCCGGTTGATGTAGCCGTTGTTCCAAGCGGAACCGTGCGGGATACATACACAAAGGGCGATATCACAGTAGAGGATGTTTTTAATTCCTTTTCACTGGGAATCGGAAAGGACGGTGTTGCCGGATATCCGCTGATCAGTGCATACCTGACCGGAAAAGAGCTGAAGCTGGCAGCGGAGGTGGACGCTTCTGTATCGGATTTTATGACAACGGCAAGGTTATATTGCAGTGGATTGAATTTTGCATACAATCCACATCGGATGATCCTGAATAAGGTGACAGATTGTTATCTCACCAGGGCAGACGGAGAGCGGATCGAGATCCAGGATGACAAGCTGTATCATGTTGTGACAGATCTGTATACCGGCCAGATGCTTGGTTCTGTGATGAAAATGTCCTATGGACTGCTGTCTCTTGAACCGAAGGACAGGGATGGGAATCCTATTGAAAATCTGGAAGATCAGGCGATCATGGAGGATGACAGGGAATTAAAGGCCTGGGATGCGATCGCAAGATATATGCAGTCCTTTGAGGATACAGACGGCGACGGAATTGCCAATGTGCCGGAATATTATGAGACGACACATGGACGTAAGGTTGTGGAGAACAGCAGAAATATCATTGATCTGGTGAAGCAGCCGAATAAGTTTTCGGCAATGATCGCAGGTATTTGTCTGATCTTTATTGTGATCATTGTGCTTGTGGTATTTCTGATCCGAAGGATGATCCGCAGGATCAAAGTCAGAAAAGGAAAGAGAAATTCAAAATAAATATACGGCTGAGATCGTTAAGGTCCGTAAGTCGACGAAATCCCACGTGTCCTCTTCTCTGAAAAATCTGGAGAGCAGAGGTCTGATCGAAAGGATCCAGAGTGCGGACAATAAGAAGCCTGATGATCCCAAAGACCTGTGCATATATGTGGATCATTGCAATGGGACTTCATCTTCTGTTTTAGGACAGCAAGCATTAAGTAACCGCCTGACTATGGATCAGACATTGGATGTCCGCAGCGTATTTTGGTACGTCTGCGGACATCTTTTTTTGAGATGAATTGCAATTTCTTTTGTAAAATTGTAGAATGAAAGAGCTTATGAAAAAGAGTCATGAAAGAGAGAATCAGGAAATGAATGATAAAATCGCAGTCTGTCTTGGAAAAGGCGGACAGAGAGATATGGCGGAAGCCTTTTGCAGGAGGACCGGAGCGCAGCTTCAGGATAAGCCGGGAGATTTTCTGACGGTGCGGTTTGATTCCAGGGGCGTTTCGCTGTCCGGTTTCGGGCTGACCTATCAGGGGGATTTTGTGGAGACGATGCTTCACAGAGTTACCAGAGGCAGACTTCAGCATGAGATGCTGGTGAAGGCGGTGAAGTCAGATAAGGAGGGAAGGAAGGCCATCGATGCTACGGCAGGAATGGGTGAGGATGCCTTTCTTCTGGCAGCCCAGGGCTATGAGGTGACGCTGTACGAGCAGAATCCGGTGATCGCAGCCCTTCTTAAAGATGCCATTCGCCGTGCCAAGAAAAATATGAATCTGAAAGATATTGCCGGTCGTATGAAGGTGATCGAGGGAAACAGTGTAGAAGGTATGTCAAAGCTTCTTGATCCTGTAGACGTGATTTATCTGGATCCCATGTTTCCGGCAAGACAGAAATCCAGCCTGATCAACAAGAAACTTCAATTGATCCAGAAGCTGGAACCACCGTGTTCCGGGGAAAAGGATCTTTTTGATGCAGCTATCAGAGCAAATCCGGATAAGATCATCGTCAAGCGTCCGCTGAAAAGTGAATGTCTTGCCGGCCGGGAGCCGTCTTATACATTGAAGGGGAAGGCAATACGATATGACTGCTATGTATTATAAAGTCAGACACTATCAATACAAAAATCGAATCGGAAATCTTAAGGATGAAGCTGTAGGCGTGGTAAGCGGGGAAAAACATTTCCCCATATTTCCTGGAAATATGATTTTCAAACCACTGACGAAATCCAAACCATTTTCCACGCCACTGTATGCTTATGCAGAGGTGTTCTGGTCAACGATCATTAATGAATATTTTATGCCTGCGCCCAGGTATGAACTGGCCATCTGTGAAGGGTATGAGGCAGTAAATGAAAAATATCTTGACTACGGAACGGCAGTACCCATGGCCTATAAAGAAGGGGAATCCCTTTTGAATCTTCTGGAGTTTTTCAGGAAATATCCGGATGAAAAGGTAGATATAGATAATTATGTAAACTATTGCCAGATGTTTTATGATTATAGAGATATTTTTGAAGCTGATTTTTTGCAGGAGCATCAGGAAATGGCGGAACAGCTTGCCATGCAGGTACTGATCTCTGTCCTGAAGGGAGACCAGAATTATCATTATGAAAATGTAGCATTTCTCTGTGATAAAGATGGCGGGATCATAAGTCTTGCACCTATGATCGATCATGAATTTTCTACGTATTTTATGTTTCCGGACGATATTTCCCGTCATGTATACTGGCTGATGGAATTAAGCAAATCCATCCGCGGATGGGAAGTCCGGCCTGGGGAATATGATAATTTCAAAGATCCGGAAGAACGGAAACTAATGGAAAAAAGTGCCACCTGTATTCATAAAAATCTCCTCTATATAAAAGAACATTATCCGCAGACAACGGAAGAATTTCTGGATAAAGCAGAAAAACTGAAAACAGCATTGACGGAAGCTTCAGAGGATTTTCTGATCCGGGGAAATACGGAATATCCGGACTGTGCGGATTCCAGTGCCTGGCTGATCGGAAAAGCCCGATACAAGGATAAAGATGAAGAGAAAGCCAGCGCTTATGAGGCGGAATTATACGGAAAGGGGAAAAAGCTTGATTTCCGGGACGTAAGTATCAGTGCAATAAATGAAATAAAAGCTGTGATCAGTCAGATGGAAGAAGTTTTGAGAAAGAGAGAATAAACAAATGGAACAAACAAAAACAATATTAAAAAAAACCTGGGTGGTGGCAGCGCTTGCCTGCGTCTGCTGTCTCCTCTGGGGGAGTGCGATCCCGCTGATCAAGACAGGATACCGTCTGATGCAGATGGATTCTGCAGATACGGCAAGTCAGATCGTTTTTGCAGGTGTGCGTTTTGCACTGGCAGGAATCCTTGTACTGATCTTTGCATCTTTGCGTGAGCGCAAGGTTCTGCTTCCGGATCGAACTGTTCTGAAATATGCGGTGCCGGTATGTATGGCTCAGACGGTATGTCAGTATTTCTTCTTTTATATAGGTGTGGCACATACCTCTGGTGTAAAAGGCGCTATTATCACAGGTCTTGGGAATTTTATTGCGATCCTGCTGTCCTGCCTTGTTTTTCACAAGGAAAAAATGACCGGGCGAAAGATGCTTGGCTGCATCCTCGGTTTTGCCGGCGTGGTCGTGATCAATCTCATGGGAAATTCTCTGGATGCAGGTTTTAGGCTTACAGGAGAAGGATTTATTCTGATCGCGCAGTTTTCTTACGGAATGTCCACGGTGCTGATCAATATTTTTTCCAGAAAGGTATCTCCGGTGGTACTCAGCGGAACGCAGTTTACCATGGGCGGGATCATTCTGTTCCTGATCGGAAAAGGGATGGGAGGACATTTCGGAGTGGTAAATGCCGCCGGTATCGGGATTATCTTTTATCTGGCAATGGTGTCTGCGGTGGCCTATACACTGTGGTCAGTGCTGCTTGCCTGGAATGATGTATCCAGGGTGGCGATCTTTGGTTTTGTAAATCCTTTGTTCAGTGTGATCCTGTCTGCACTGGTTCTGGGAGAGGTACGTCAGGCATTTAATATGGGAAGTCTCATCGCACTATTTCTTGTCTGTGTGGGAATTTATGTGGTAAATCAAAAAAAATCTTCATAAGTGGTATTGCAGTTATTGTTCCCAGGCAATATTTTTTGAAGCGTGTTGCTGAGAACGGAGTGAACAGTAACGGTCGCAGAATGAACAGTAACGATGCCGGAGTTTTGAAAATTGATTTCAATACGGCATTGTGTTAAAATAGCTCCATAAAAAGTGTGAACATAAAAATCCATGCCGGAATAACTGCAGGATCCGGAAGTAGATCCGGCACCGGACAGTAAGGAGGAAAAATATGGAATTTCAGAAACTGATCGAAGAGAGAAGGACCATCCGTAAATACAGCCCGGAGAGCAGGATCACAAAAGAAGATCTTCTTGCAGTGATCCGGGCCGCTCAGGAAGCACCCAGCTGGAAAAACTCCCAGACCGGAAGATATTATTGTGTAATGTCCGAAGAGATGGTGGAGAAGGTCAGCAGAGAATGTCTGCCGGAAATGAACCAGGCAAAAGCAGAGAATGCCTCCCTGATCGTTACAACCTTTGTACATAACCATGCCGGATTTCAGAAAGACGGAACACCAGATAATGAACTCGGAAACGGCTGGGGCTGCTATGATCTGGGACTTCAGAACGAGAATCTGATCCTGAAGGCAAAGGAGCTTGGATATGGAACCCTGATCATGGGACTTCGTGCCGGAGACAAACTCCGTGAGATCCTTTCCATTCCGGAAACAGAAACGGTAATGGCAGTGATCGCCATCGGAAAAGCAGCCGAAGAGCCTGCAAGACCGAAACGTAAAGATGTGGAAGATATTGTGAGATTTTATTAAATAATAGAAGAAATGCCCGGTACATATCAAAATGTTCGGGCATTTTTTAATGGAAATTAAAGAGCAAAATGGTCTGAAAAGGATTGCCTGGAGGAGTGAATTCTGTTATCCTGTAAGAAAACAGCTGTGACAACATGGAAGGGTTTTGAAAAGCAGAGTTTGGGAGAAGCAAAAAAGCAATACAGTAAAAGCAAGGGAGGTTTTTAACCAATATGCAGATCATACATGAAAATGAATACGAAGAAACCATGAAAAATATCGTAACGCCATATCTTCTGTCTCACAGAAGGGAACTTTATGTACCGGGTGCGGATTATCCGTTTCGTAACGAAAGCAAACGGATCACAGGTAAGATCCATATGCTGCAGTATCTGTCTGATATTGATATGCCTAAAGGTGTGGTAGTCATCAGCCACGGATTCACAGAATCAGCAGTAAAATATGATGAAGTGGCCTATTATTTTCTTAAGGAAGGCTATCATGTATATATTCCGGAGCATTGCGGCCATGGCCGCAGCTATCGTCTTACCGCAGACCCGTCTCTGGTCCACATCGATACATGGAGAAGATATATCCGCGATTTTCTGAAAGCATGCCGCTATATAAAGAAAGCACATCCGGATCTGTCACTTAACTTGTATGCACATTCCATGGGTGGTGCCATCGGTGGTATTGCTGCAGCCTGGGAGCCGGACTGGTTTCACAAGGTGATCCTTTCTTCTCCGATGATCCGTCCTCTTACAGATAATGTTCCGTGGCCGGCAGCCACCGGCATAGCTCTGGAGAAATGCATTTTCGGAAAAGATGAGGAATATGTAGCTGGCCGAAAGCCTTACGATGGCAGCGGTTCTTTTGAGACAAGCTCCGCAACATCAAAACCAAGATACGAGCGATACAAAAATCTCCGTGCAGAACATAAGGAGCTCCAGACCTGGTCTCCATCCTACGGCTGGCTCTGGGCTTCTGCGGAAATGAGCTGGTATCTGCGTCTCTACGGATGGAAAAAATATACGGCACCAATGCTGCTCATCCAGGCCCAGACGGAAGATCTGGTGTCTGTCCGTGCCCTGAAAAATTTTGCTGGAAAGATCAATCGCCAGGGAAAAACAAGCTGTGATTATATCCATATGATCGGAACAAAGCATGAGATCTATGGAAGCAGAGGTAAGATCCTGGAGAAATACTGGGGATATATATTTACATTCCTGGACGATACGGAAAATGATATTGATCACAGATAAGTATTTTTACTACAGGTGTATCACATATTTAACAACAGGATTGGCAGCTTTTATTCACTTCCTTTCTTTATCATAGTAAAATTATAAAGCTTTTCTCTTATACATTCGACAAAAAATGTGATATAATCTAACGAATCGTCTTTTTGTACAGACAAACGTACAATCCAAAAAGACAAAATTAAATAAGGGAAGGATTATAGAATGTTATCTGTTATTGAATCAGTGAATGCTGCCGTAAACAATTTTATCTGGGGCGTTCCTGCGATGATCTGTATTATTGGTGTAGGTCTTTATTTAAGTATCCGCACGAATTTTCTCCAGATTCGGAAATTTCCCTATGCCATCAGGGTCACTATCGGACGTATGCTTCGGAAAAGAGAAGCTTCCGATGGAAGTCTGACACCGTTTCAGGCTGTTTGTACGGCGTTAGCTGCTACCGTGGGAACGGGAAATATTGCAGGTGTGGCAGGTGCTATTGCCATCGGAGGACCGGGAGCCGTATTCTGGATGTGGATTTCCGCACTTCTTGGAATGTGTACAAAGTTTTCAGAAGTAACACTTGCGGTACATTTCCGCGAAACCAATGCCAACGGAGATCTGGTTGGAGGACCAATGTATTACATTAAGAATGGTCTAAAAAAACACTGGCACTGGCTGGCATATCTGTTTTCCGCTTTTGGTGTGCTTACTGTTTTCGGAACCGGAAATGCAACCCAGGTTAATACCATTACAACAGCTATTGATTCTGCACTGATCAATTACAATGTGATTGCTGCAGACAATACTTCTACGGTAAACCTTGTTATGGGGATCATCCTTGCGATTCTTGTGGCAATGATCCTGCTTGGCGGAATCAAAAGGATTGGCCAGGTTACAGAAAAGCTGGTACCGTTTATGGCATTGTTTTATATTATTCTTGCCGTCGGTGTAGTTATCATCAACTGGAAAAATGTTCCGGGTGTTTTCAGCGCTATCATCAGAGGGGCATTTAATCCGGCATCTGTGACAGGCGGCGTAGTAGGAAGCTTTTTCATGAGTATGAAAAAAGGTGTTTCCAGAGGTATTTTTTCCAATGAGGCAGGTCTTGGTACCGGTTCCATCGCACATGCCTGTGCAGACACCAGAAAACCTGTAAAACAGGGATTTTTCGGGATCTTTGAGGTATTCACGGACACGATCGTGATCTGTACGCTGACAGCGCTTGTCATCCTCTGCAGCGGGGTGCCGGTTGGTTATGGCGCAGCAGCAGGAGCGGAGCTTACCATCAGCGGTTTTACCAGTACATACGGAAACTGGGTTTCCATCTTTACAGCAGTTGCCATGTGCTGCTTCGCATTTTCCACTATCATTGGATGGGGACTTTACGGAGCCAGATGTGCGGAGTTCCTTTTTAAGGAAAAAGCTATCAGACCTTTTATGGTACTGTACTCTCTGGTAGCGATCATCGGCGCAACTGTTGACCTTGGACTTCTCTGGAGTATCGCAGAGACCTTCAACGGCCTGATGGCGATCCCTAACCTGATCGCAGTATTCCTGCTTTCCGGCGTGGTTGTAAAGCTTGTGAAGGAGTACTTCGCCGGAGAAGGAAAGAACGCCTGAAGGAGTTTTTGAAAAAAAAACTTGACTATCAAAACAAACAGAGTTAGAATTGGTTTAACTCATTAAAGAGTTAACACATAACAGAAGTAAATTCCGTGAAGGGAATCAGTAAAGACAGAGGAACCGTCTTCAGAGAGCTGTGACTGGTGTGATGCAGCGTCGGAACTGCCTTGAATATCATCCCTGAGAAGGAAAGCCGAAAGTTTCAGACAAGTAAGTAGGTTTTCACGGGTGCTTCCCGTTACAGAAGTCGCGTATGCCGGTACGTTGCAGAATCGTGCTTGTTTCAATGGAGAAACAGGGTGGTTGCGGAATTTTATATCCGTCCCTGAAAGGGGACGGATTTTTTTTATCCAAAACATTTTAAACCACGCGGTAAGGATCTGAAACCGGAAAAATATACAAAAGGGGAAAGAGTATGAAAGTGTACAAAAAACTCATGAACGCACTTGCAGCAGTAGAAAAAATTGTACTGGTCATTTCCACACTGCTGATCCTTGTGCTGACTGTGGGAAATGTATTTTCCCGTAAGGTCATCCATCGCTCATGGTCTTTTACAGAAGAGCTTGTTGTAGCGGTGTTTGTTCTCATCACACTTTTGGCAGCAGCACTTGCCTGCCGTGAAAAAGGAGGACTGGTAAGTCTGACACTGGTTACGGACCGTCTTCCGAAAAAACTGGAAAAACCATCTGTGATCCTGATCACGGTCCTGAGCATTGTTTTTTCCGCAATTTTATTTAAATATGGAATGGACAAAGTTCTTACACAGCTGGCAAACGGCAAGAGAACTTTCGTATTGAACTGGCCGGAGTGGATCTTCTGGTCCTTCGTGCCGATCGGAGCAGGCTGTATGATCCTTCATTTTATTGAGTACTGCCTGGACTTCTGCCTGAAAAAAGATGATGAAAAGGAGGACAAATAAATGATCAGTGCAATCTTATTTATCTCCTTCTTTGTTTTCCTGATCCTGGGACTTCCCATTGCAATCTGCTTAGGTCTGTCATCTGTATGTGCCATCCTTTATTCCGGTACATCTCTGACGATCGTAGCTACAAATATGTACTCCGGAATCAGTAAATTCCTGCTTCTTGCTATCCCGTTCTTTGTTCTGTCCGGAAACATTATGGCAAAAGCCGGTATTTCCAAACGACTGATCAACTTCGTAGATACCTGCGTAGGACATAAAAAGGGCGGTATCGCCATTGTATGTGTTATCGTAGCCTGCTTCTTCGGAGCAATCTCCGGTTCCGGTCCTGCAACGGTTGCGGCACTTGGAGCAGTTCTGATCCCGGCTATGGTTGAGCAGGGCGGTTTTTCCGCACCGTTTTCCACGGCATTGATGGCAACCTCCAGTTCCATCGCTATTGTCATACCGCCGAGTATCGCATTCGTTGTATACGCTTCTATCACAGGGGTATCTATTGCAGATATGTTTATGGCTGGTATCGTTCCGGGACTTCTGATGGGTGTTGCTCTTGTGATCATCGTTATGATCGAGGCAAAGAAACATAACATTCAGCCATCCCGTGAAAAAGCTTCCGCAAAAGAGCGCTGGGATACATTTAAAGATGCATTCTGGGGATTTCTGATGCCGGTTATCATCCTCGGGGGAATTTACGGTGGTATCTTTACACCAACTGAGGCTGCAGCCGTATCTGTTGTTTACGGTCTGTTTGTTGGTATGGTGATCTACCGTGAGGTTAAGCTCAAAGATCTGTTTGACATTCTTGTGGATTCTGCAAAGACAACCGGTGGAATCATGCTGATCGTAGCGAGTGCTTCCCTGTTCTCTTTTGTATGTACCAAGTTTGGTATTGCAAATGCGGCATCTGAGCTTCTTGCCGGCATTGCACATAATCAGTTTACCTTCCTTCTGATCGTAAACATCATTTTCCTGATCGCAGGATGCTTCATTGATGCAAACTCTGCGATGTACATTTTTATACCGATCATGCTTCCGGTATGTAAGGCTCTGGGCTATGATGTGGTAGCATTCGGTGTTATGGCAACAGTTAACCTTGCGATCGGACAGGTAACACCTCCGGTAGGTGTAAATCTTTTCGTTGCCATCAGTATCAAGATCAAAAAAGGTCTGGAGGTTACTCTTCAGCAGATCTCCAGAGCAGTTATGCCGATGATCGCTGCATCCGTTGCAGTTCTTCTGATCATCACTTATATTCCGGCTGTTTCCACAGCTCTTCCGAAGGCTCTTGCAAAAGAGGGCTCCTATACAGGAGACCAGTCTTCTGACACAGAAAGCCAGAGTTCCAAGGATTCCGGAGACGGAAGTGATTCCTTTAATACCATCGCGGATTACAGTGATCTTGACTGGCCGGAGATGACATGGAACTTTGCATGCTCTACAACTGAAACAAGTACCTGGGCTGACGGAGGACGTAAGTTTGGTGAGCTTATGGAAAAAGCAACCGGCGGAAAAGTCAAGGTTAATATTTACGCAGCAGATCAGCTGACAAACGGAAATCAGTCCGAGGGAATCCAGGCATTGATGAACGGAGACCCGGTACAGATTTCCATGCATTCCAATCTGATCTACTCTGCATTTGACCCGAGATTCAATGTAGTATCCCTGCCGTTTATCTATGATTCCTACGATGACGCAGATGCAAAATTTGACGGTGAGGCCGGAGAAAAGCTGAAAGAGATCCTTGGTGAGTACGGACTTCATTGTATGGGAATCGCAGAGAATGGTTTCCGTGAGCTGACAAACAGCAAGCATGAAGTAAAAACAGTAGACGACATGAAGAACCTGAAGGTTCGTGTGGCCGGTTCCAACCTTCTTATGGAATGCTATAAGAGATGGGGGGCAGATGCCACAAATATGAACTGGTCTGAGACCTACACAGCACTTCAGCAGAATACGGTAGAGGGTGAGGAGAACCCGTTGCCTGCGATCGACGCAGCCAGTGTACAGGAGGTACAGCCGTACTGCTCCATGTGGGATGCAATCTATGATTGTCTGTTCTTCTGTATCAACCAGGATATCTATGACAGCCTGACACCGGAACAGCAGCAGGTTGTTGATGAGGCAGGTCAGAAGGCTGTTGAGTATGAGCGTTATATCAACCGTTCCGGCGACGAGGAGATCATGAGCCGCTGGGAGAAGAGCAACGGTGTGACCTTTACAAAGAAAGAGGATATGGATATCGATTCCTTCAAGAAAGCAGTAGACGGAATCGACGACTGGTTTGTAAAGGAGCTTAAGAGTGAAGGCTATGACGATGCACAGGATCTTGTAGATCTGTTTACAGAGGATTCGGTAGATACCGTGGAGGATTACAGTGATCTGAACTGGCCTGAGACAACCTGGAACTTTGCATGCTCCACAACGGAGACAAGTACCTGGGCTGATGGAGGACGTAAGTTCGGTGAACTCATGGAAAAGGCTACCGGAGGAAAGGTCAAGGTTAACATTTACGCAGCGGATCAGCTGACAAACGGAAATCAGTCCGAGGGAATCCAGGCATTGATGAACGGAGACCCGGTACAGATCTCCATGCATTCCAATCTGATCTATTCTGCATTTGATCCACGCTTCAATGTGGTATCCCTGCCGTTCATCTATGATTCCTACGATGATGCGGATGCAAAGTTTGACGGAGAGGCCGGAGACAAGCTGAAGGAGATCCTTAACGGCTACGGACTTCACTGCATGGGTATTGCAGAGAACGGATTCCGTGAGTTGACAAACAGCAAGCATGAGGTAAAATCTGTAGATGATATGAAGAATCTGAAGGTTCGTGTAGCAGGCTCTAATCTTCTTATGGAGTGTTATAAGAGATGGGGCGCAGATGCCACAAATATGAACTGGTCCGAGACCTACACAGCACTTCAGCAGAATACGGTAGAGGGCGAGGAGAATCCGTTGCCCGCCATCGATGCAGCCAGTGTACAGGAGGTACAGCCATATTGCTCCATGTGGGATGCAATCTATGACTGCCTGTTCTTCTGCATCAACCAGGATATTTATGATGCGCTGACACCGGAGCAGCAGGCTGTTGTTGACGAGTGTGGTCAGAAAGCTGTTGAGTATGAGCGTTACATCAACCGTTCCAGTGATGATGAGATCAAAGCACGCTGGGCAGACAAAAACGGTGTGACCTTCACAGAGAAAAAGGATATGGATATCGATTCATTTAAGAAAGCAGTAGACGGTGTAGATGACTGGTTTGTTCAGGAACTGAAAAAACAGGGCTATAATGATGGTCAGGATCTGGTAGATCTGTTTACAAAGTAATCTTCATATATGTTTATAAAAAGATAAAATAGCCGGAAAGAGGCAGTTCTGAGAGGATTTTTCAGGACCGCCTCTTTTCTTTGCGGAAAAAAGATTATATACTGATAGCAGTCCGGCATTTGTCGGGCAGGAGATTATTGGAATATGACCGGAACATAAGTAAAGCATATATTCGCATTTATTTTACTGTATGCTCCGAAGAGTTGATAAGGTAAAGGAAGAAATATGATAAAGATCGATCTGATAACCGGATTTCTCGGATCCGGAAAGACAACATTTATAAAAAAATATGCCTCCTATCTTCTGAAAAAAGGCATGAACATCGGGATCCTGGAAAATGATTTCGGGGCAGTGAATGTGGATATGATGCTGCTTCAGGATCTAATGGGTGACAACTGTGAGCTGGAGATGGTTTCCGGGGGCTGTGATGCGGACTGTCACAGACGGCGATTTAAGACAAAGCTGATCGCCATGGGAATGTGCGGCTACGACCGTGTCATCGTAGAACCATCCGGAATCTTTGATGTGGATGAGTTCTTTGACGCCCTCCATGAGGAACCGTTGGATAAATGGTATGAGATCGGAAATGTGATTGCCATTGTGGATGCGAAGCTGGCAGAGGATCTTTCAGCGGAAGCGGATTATCTGTTGGCTTCCGAGGTGGCAGATGCAGGCTGTGTATTATTGAGCAGGAGCCAGGAAGCCACGGTGGAAGAGATCAGCAGCACAAAAGAGCATCTCAACCGTGCACTTGGCCAGATTCAGTGCAGGCGCCGTCTGGACAGTGAGATCCTCACCGGAAACTGGGATGATCTCACAGACACAGACCTGGAAAAGATCCTGGATTGCGGGTATGTGGCAGAGGATTACGTGAAGGAATCCTATGCGGAAGGCGGCGGATTTGATTCTCTGTTTTTTATGAACGTTCATAAAAGCGAGGAGGAACTTCATGAAACTGCAGAAAGGATCCTGAATGATCCATCTTGCGGAGATGTTTTTCGCGTAAAAGGTTTTCTCAGAAAAGAAGATGGACAGTGGCTGGAGCTGAATGCTACCCGCCATGAGATCTGCATCCGGCCGGCAAAGCTGGGACAGGAGATCATGATCGTTATTGGGGAGAAACTGAATAAAGAGGTAATTGATGGATACTGGAAATAATACTGCAGGAAAAACAGCACCGGAGAGATATGTCTCAGAGAAGGCCTTTGAAGAGCTTCCAGATACCTTTCAGAAGCTTGCAGAGCTGCTTGGAGAAGATCAGTTTGAACTGGTGGCAGTGAATGATGAGAAAGATCCGCAGGATCAGAAAGCAGCTTCAGAAAGTGCTTTTTCGGAAGCAATTGCGGAAAAGTCCGATGACAATATGTACAGAGTGGATTCTTATGTAAAAAACGGCGAAATCCGTCTTGTGTATCTTATGAATGATGCGGTAGAAAGCTTTCTTGTTTTTGGAAATGCCCGTATGACAGGTGTATACAAACCGGATTACGAGGGCGAGATCCTAGCAGATTTAAGCCGGCAGGGGAGAGAATATATCCTTGTGGTCCACCAGGATGATTCGGTGGTGACTTTGTTTTTTGAAACTCTGTCTCTGGAAAAACATCTCTACGATTACAGCCGGATCGGTCATTTCTGGGTAGAAGGGTATGAATACTTACGGCAGCTGGAATATCGGCTGGCGATCCTCCGCGACAAATATGATTATATAGGCGGGGACAGCTGCAACGCTCTGGAGGAGAAGCTTTCTGCACTGGTGGAATTTCCGCCATTGAATTACTGCTGTTATCCGGCTGTTCCGGAAAAGTATATTGTTCCCAAGGAAAATCCGTGGATTCCCTCGGAAAAGGCATTTGAGGTAATGGGAGAGATCGCAAGGCAGGCAGGAGACCGTACCTTTGTCAGGTGGCTTGAAATTTACCGGAAACTTCCGTTTAAATGGGTAGCACGGAAATTGGCAGGAATGCTTCACCGTACAAAACACATTCAGGTAACGATGTGCCTTTCCGAAAAGTTGAGGGAGGCTTCATCCGGATATGGGGATCGTTCCTTTGGAAAAGAAGCGGATGAAGAACTTAGAGTTCTTACAGAAAAAGCCAGGACAAAGCAGACAGAGCTGAAAGAGCAGGGTATGGGATCCGAAGTACTCAGGGAAGAACCGTTTACCATTGCCAGAGATTCTCTGGGATTTAAGGTTTATCTCATGAAATGGAACAAAGGAAGAAAAGACTGTACCGTTGAAATTGAAGAAATATGACGAAATATATATAGATCCGTAGAGAATATCTGTGAAGTGTTTTTGCCCGGCAGGGATTGCTTTTTTAAAAACACTGGGGTATAATCTAACGGAAAGAGTTAAGAACAGCCCTTTAATAAGAAAGGAGATTTTTAAAATGAAAGTAACACATATTACAGATATTGATAAATTTTTTGAGGTAATTGACAGCTGCAAGGGTAGAGTAGAGCTTGTAACAGGAGAGGGAGACAGACTGAACCTGAAATCCAAGCTTTCCCAGTATGTATCTCTTGCAAACATCTTTTCCGCTGGTGAGATCCCGGAGCTTGAGATCGTTGCAGCAGAGAAAGAGGATATCGACAAGCTTATGAGCTTTATGATCAACGGCTGATAGGAAGAACGATTTTCAGGGATGTGAGCTTTTCACATCCCTCTATTAATCTGAATATAAAGCAGAATAGGAATGTCTGTTTTGTAAAATGGATATAATGACAGCAGATACAGAAACAGGTATTTTTTTCTCTGTCATCATGAGCATAACAGGATACAACCAGGGGGTATAATACTTCCTGGTCAAACTACGTTAAAAGGAGTGTATACAAAATGGTTAAAATTGATATTATCTCCGGTTTCCTTGGCGCCGGAAAAACAACTCTGATCAAAAAGCTTCTGAAGGACGGATTTCAGGGTGAGCAGGTAGTTCTGATCGAGAACGAGTTCGGTGAGATCGGTATTGACGGCGGATTTCTGAAAGAGGCAGGGATCCAGATCCGTGAGATGAACTCCGGATGTATCTGCTGCTCTCTGGTAGGAGATTTCGGAACCTCTCTGAAAGAGGTTGTTACCAAATATGATCCGGACAGGATCCTGATCGAGCCGTCAGGAGTTGGTAAGCTTTCTGATGTTATCAAGGCTGTACAGGGTGTTCAGGACGAGGTTGACATTAAACTGAACAGCTATACAACTGTTGTTGATGCAAAAAAATGCAAAATGTATATGAAGAACTTCGGTGAGTTCTTTGATAATCAGATCCAGTATGCAGGTGCTATCATCATGAGCCGTACCGATATTGCAAGTGAGAAAAAGGTTCAGGAGTCCCTGGAGCTTCTCCGCAGCCTGAATAAGGATGCTGCTATCATTACAACTCCGATCGAGAATCTTGACGGTAAGAAACTGGTAGAGGTTATGGAGCATCCGGTATCCCTGGAGCAGGAGATGCTTGAGGAGGAGCATGAGCATCATCATCACCACGACGGAGAGTGTGGCTGCGGCCATGATCATGAAGAGCATGAGCATCACCATCACCACGACGGAGAGTGCGGCTGTGTCCATGATCATGAAGAGCATGAGCATCATCACCATGACGGAGAGTGCGGCTGTGGCCATGATCATGAAGAGCATGAGCATCACCATCACCACGACGGAGAGTGCGGCTGCGGCCATGATCATGAAGAGCATGAGCATCACCATCACCACGACGGAGAGTGTGGCTGTGGACATGACCACCACCATCATCATGCAGATGAGGTCTTCACAAGCTGGGGCCGTGAGACTATTAAAAAATATACACGTGAGGGACTTGAGAAGATCCTTGAGGCACTTTCCGAGTCTGATAAATACGGTATCATCCTCCGTGCAAAGGGAATGCTTCCGGCAGAAGACGGAACATGGATCTATTTTGATATGGTTCCGGAAGAAACTGAGATCCGTGAGGGTGCACCGGAATATACAGGCCGTCTGTGCGTGATCGGTTCTAAGCTTGACGAGCATGCACTGGAGGAGCTTTTCGGGATCGCATAAAGCATATGATAAAATAAATGTCCGTTTTGACGCAAAGCCAAAGCGGAATACAGATATAGATTGTTACAGAAAGGAAACAGATACTATACATTAAATCGTACAGTATCTGATAGGATGGATTTATGGAAGAGACCAGAGTACCCGTTTATCTGATCACAGGTTTTCTGGAAAGCGGCAAGACCTCTTTCCTGAGCTTTACCCTGCAGCAGGATTACTTTCAGATCGATGGAAAAACACTGCTGATCCTTTGCGAAGAGGGTGAGGAAGAATATGATGAGGAAGCACTGAAACAGTGCAATACTGTTGTGGAGAGCATTGACAGCGAGGAAGAGCTTACACCGGAACGACTTGCGGCAATGGAGATCCTGCATCAGCCGGAGCGGGTGATCATTGAGTATAATGGCATGTGGCTGGTAAGTAAATTCGAAGAAATGGAAAAACCGGAAGGCTGGGGCGTGGAGCAGCATATCACCTGTGTGGATGCAAGTACATTCCAGGTCTATATGGCGAATATGAAGTCCCTTTTTATGGACATGGTCCGCAATGCGGATATGGTTATCTTTAACCGCTGCCAGGAGAACGATCCGCTTCCTTCTTACAGAAGAAGCATCAAGGTGGTGAACCAGCGTGCGGAGATCATCTTTGAGGATGAAGAGGGTGAGCTTGGTGATCTTTTTGAGGATGAGATGCCATTTGATATTGATGCCCCGGTGATCGATATCCTTCCGGAGGATTATGGTATCTGGTTTGTGGATTCCATGGATCATCCGGACCGTTATGTCGGAAAAACCGTTCACTTTAAAGCACGTGCCCTGAAGCCGCGTGGAATGGGAAGCAAATTCTTTGTTCCCGGAAGAACAGCCATGACATGCTGTGCAGATGATACCACATTCCTTGGTTACATCTGCAAGAGCGCTTTTGCTCCGAAGATCGCAGAAGGCCAGTGGGTGGATGTTACTGCGAAGGTTGCGTTTGAGAAGAGAATGGAATATCAGGGAGAGGGAATCGTACTTTACGCAGAGCATGTAGAAGTTTGTGAGCCACTTGCTGATGAGATGGTATATTTCAACTGATACGATCAGAGCATTTGTATGCCTTAAGGCATAAGAAGGCCTGACATTGAAACAGGTAGATTACAGCTGAGGAGTTTTTATGTATTTAATTGCAGGTTTGGGAAATCCGGGAAAGCAGTATGAGGCTACACGCCACAATATGGGCTTTGACACCGTTGACTGTCTTGTGGAGAAGCATAATATCCCGCAGGGCGGCGTAAAATTTAATGCCATGTATGGAAAAGGTATCATCGGCGGTGAAAAAGCTATTCTGATGAAACCGCTTTCCTATATGAATTTAAGCGGCGGTCCGATCCAGGAGATGTCCGGCTATTTCAAGATCGATCCGGAGACAGAGCTGATCGTGATCTACGATGATATCGATCTGGAGCCTGGGCAGCTTCGTATCCGCAAAAAAGGCAGTGCAGGCGGACATAACGGGATCAAGGATATTATCCGCCGCCTTGGAACTGAAAAATTTATCCGCATCCGTGTTGGTGTCGGTGCAAAACCGAAAGACTGGGATCTGGCAGATTTTGTGCTGGGTCATTTTTCGGACAGTGACCGCAAGCTTGTGGATGAAGGGATCAATGATGCGGCAGAGGCTGTGGAGATGATCCTGTCCGAGGGCGTAGATGCGGCGATGAATAAATATAACAGGAAAAAGCCTAAGAATTGAGGTTTGTATGGAAGCATTTTTGCATCCTCTGCAGGGTCTTGCAGAGTTTGAAGGAATAAAAAAGCGCTGTGGCGCAAACTGCGGAATTCTCAATGTTTCCGGATGCATGGAGTCCCAGAAGGTCCATCTGATGTATGGACTTTCCGGGCTTTTTCCATATCATCTGATCCTTGCGGATGATGAGCGCAACGCAAAGGAAATCTATGAGGATTACCGCTTCTATGACAAAAATGTATATTTTTATCCGGCAAAGGATCTTCTGTTTTTTCAGGCAGATATTCACGGAAATCTTCTGATCCGGCAGCGGATGCGTGTGATCCGGGCACTTCTGGAACAGGAAGAAGTGACCGTTGTTACCAGCATTGACGGATGTATGGATTTCTTGATGCCGCTGGAAAAGATCAGAAGCAGACTTCTTCATTTTAAAAGTGACAGTGTGATCGATCTGGATCAGCTGAAGGAAGAGCTGGTAGAGCTGGGGTATGAACGCACTGGTCAGGTAGAGCTTCCGGGGCAGTTTTCTGTGCGTGGAGGAATCATTGATATCTATCCGCTGACAGAGGATAATCCTTGGCGTATCGAACTGTGGGATGATGAGGTGGATTCTATCCGGAGCTTTGATGCGGAAAGTCAGAGATCTCTGGAAAATGTAGATGAAATTACGATTTATCCGGCCGCAGAAAAGATGGACGGAGAAGATATGGTATCCTTTCTGGATTATTTTCCGGAAGAAAAAACACTGGTGTTTCTGGATGAACTGAACCACCTGGCAGAAAACGGCGAGGGTGTGGAGGAAGAGTACCGTCAGAGTCGTATGCACAGAGAGGAAAAAGGCGAGGCAAATCTTCCGGAGCAGTGGCTATGTGGCTTTCAGGAACTGCAGAAGAAGCTGAACAGGCGGAATTGTGTGGCTGTATCCGCACTTTCTCCCAGACGTTCCGGATGGAAGATCAATGAGGAATTTGATCTTACGGTGAAGTCTGTAGATTCTTATAACAGCAGCTTTGAACTTCTGGTAAAGGATCTCATTCAGTATAAGAGTCAGGGATACCGGATCGCATTGCTCTCCGGTTCCAGGACCAGGGCGGAGCGTCTGGCAAAGGATCTTTCAGAGGAAGGACTGAATGCTTTTTACAGCCAGGACATGGATCGTATCATCAGTCCCGGGGAGATCATGGTGGTCTATGGTCACGCAAGACGTGGCTTCCAGTATCCGCTGATCAAATTTGCAGTGATGACGGAAACCGATATTTTCGGCAAAGAGCAGAAAAAGCGTAAAAAAAAGAAAAAGTACAGCGGAAACAGGATCCAGGATTTTGCAGAGCTTTCCATTGGTGATCTTGTTGTTCATGAAAAGCACGGACTGGGTATTTACCGTGGAATCGAAAAGGTAGAGGTTGACCGTGTTGTGAAGGATTACATCAAGATCGAATACCGGGGCGGCAGTAATCTCTATATCCTGGCAACCCAGCTGGATGCTTTACAGAAATATTCAGGATCCTCCGAAAATGCAAAAACGCCTAAGCTGAACAAGCTTGGCGGTCAGGAGTGGAATAAGACCAAGAGCCGTGTTAAGGGTGCGGTAAAAAATATCGCAAAAGAGTTGGTAGAGCTTTATGCAGTCCGCCAGGAGAAAGAGGGGTATGTCTGCGGACCGGATACCGTATGGCAGAAGGAATTTGAGGAGATGTTTCCCTATGAGGAGACAGAGGATCAGCTGGCAGCCATTGAGGATACCAAGAGAGATATGGAAAGCACCAGGATCATGGACCGTCTTGTGTGTGGTGACGTTGGTTACGGAAAGACGGAGGTGGCTTTAAGAGCTGCGTTTAAGGCAGTACAGGAAAGCCGGCAGGTGGTTTATCTGGTCCCTACTACCATTCTTGCTCAGCAGCATTACAATACCTTTGTACAGCGTATGAAAGAATTTCCGGTGAAGGTGGAGCTTCTCTGCCGTTTTCGGACATCTGCCCAGCAGAAAAAGACCATCGAAGGGATCAAAAAGGGGCAGGTAGATATTGTGATCGGCACCCACAGAGTTCTTTCAAAAGATGTGGAATTTAAAAATCTTGGGCTTCTGATCATTGATGAGGAGCAGCGCTTCGGAGTTACTCACAAAGAGAAGATCAAGCAGATGAAAAAAGATGTGGATGTACTGACGCTGACGGCAACGCCGATTCCGAGAACTCTTCATATGAGTCTCATCGGTATCCGTGATATGAGCGTTCTGGAAGAGCCGCCGATGGATCGTGTGCCGATCCAGACATACGTTATGGAGTACGATGAGGAGACTGTTCGGGAAGCCATCCGCAGGGAGCTTCGCCGGGGTGGACAGGTGTATTACGTATATAATCGAGTCAATGACATTGCCGAAGTAGCCCTTCGGATATCCAGACTTGTGCCGGAGGCCAGAGTGGATTTTGCACATGGACAGATGAGTCAGAGGGAACTGGAGCAGGTAATGTATGATTTTATCAATGGAGATGTGGATGTACTGGTTTCCACCACTATTATTGAGACAGGACTGGATATTTCCAACGTAAACACCATGATCATCCATGATTCGGACAGATATGGCCTTTCCCAGCTTTATCAGCTCCGTGGGCGTGTAGGACGTTCCAACAGGACTGCTTATGCATTCCTGATGTATACCAAAAACAAGATGCTTCAGGAGACCGCGGAGAAACGGCTCAGCGCCATGCGGGAGTATTCAGACCTTGGAAGCGGTTTTAAGATAGCTATGAAGGATCTGGAGCTTCGTGGAGCAGGAAATCTTCTCGGTGCTCAGCAGCACGGGCACATGAACGCAGTTGGTTATGACCTTTACTGTAAGATGCTCAGTGAGGCTGTCAAGGAGGCAAAGGGAATCCGGACTATGGATGATTTTGAGACGACCATTGATCTCAACATTGATGCATTTATCCCGGATTCCTATATCGGCAACGAGTTCCAGAAGCTGGATATTTATAAGCGTATTGCCGGTATTGAAAGCCAGCAGGAATATGACGATATGCTGGAGGAGCTGATCGACCGTTTTGGTGAGCCGACAAAAGCTGTGCTGAATCTTCTTGCCATTGCAAGGCTGAAGGCTCTTGCCCATCAGGGATATGTGACGGAGATCAAGCAGCTTGGAAAAGATGTCCGGATCACGCTCTATGAAAAGGCCAAGCTGGATCCCGCAGGTATCCCGGCTATTATGGCGCAGTACCGGAGAGGTTTGCAGTTTAAGGCTGATCATGAGCCGAAATTTATCCTGACACCACAGGGAAGGCTGATCGAAGAGCTGATGAAGTTTGCGGGGGAGCTGGCAAAACTGGCAGAGCCACTGGAGTAAAGGGAAGAATCAGCTAAGCTTAGGGTTATCCACGGGAAAAAACATCCGGTCTGTGGATACCGGATATTTTCCCGGAAAGACTTGTGGATAATTTGTGAAATGTCGTGTAAGTTCGTGAAATTCCTTGCTCTTAAAGGTGAAAACGTTTATAATCAAGTATTATGGAATAAGAGCCGGACCGTGATTCTTATGGACGGATAGATGGAGGATGAAATGAGAAATTCAGTAAAGAAAGCGGCAGTTACTGCTCTTGTCTGCGTTACAGCGGCAGGAATGATGGCAGGCTGCGGAAATAAAAAACTCGATGGTACAAAGATCGCAGTGACAGTCAATAAGCAGGAAATCCCGCTTGGCGTTGTAAGTCTGGCAGCACGTATGCAGCAGGCACAGGCTGAGGCAATGTACAAGATGTATCTTGGCGGCAGAAGCGATATGTCTATCTGGAGTACCAAAATGGATGATGATTCCGATGAGACTTACGGTGAAAATGCGGTAACAACTTCTGTTGAAACTGTTGAAAAGATGTGTCTGGAGAAAGAACACGCTTCCGAGTATGATGTTGAAATCACAGATGATGAGCAGAAGGCTCTTGAGGAAGCTGCCAAGAACTTTATGGCTGCCAATTCCGATGAGACAATTGCAGAGCTTGCAGTTGATGAAGATATGGTGAAGACTTTCCTCGAGCTTGAAACATACGATGTGAAGATGAAGGATGCCATTGAAGCCAAAGCGGACGTGAAGCTGGATGAGAAAGAATATCAGCAGATGTCCTTCAGCTATGCAAGTGCAAAGGTCAGCGGAGATGATCTTTCCGATGATGATATCAAGAAGAATAAAGAGAATCTTCAGAAGTTCTATGACAAGGTTAAAGAGGATCCGGCTGCAGATTTCAATACTCTTGGAGATGAGATCTCCGAGGATATGACCGCAACAACCGGAACATGCCCTACCTATGAGGAAGGTGATGACAGTGCTGCCAACGGAACTACTTATCCAGATGAGGTTCGTACCGCTTTAAGAAAGCTGGACGAGGGTGCACTGAACGAGGAGATCATAAAGACAGATTCCGTATGGTATGTTGTGAGACTGGATTCCAAGAATGATAAAACTGCAACGGAGAGTAAGAAAGAGTCTCTGACAAACACCAAGAAGGATGATTTCTATAATGATACAACAGATGGCTGGAAGAAGAAAGCTGATATCAAAGAAGAGAAAAAACTGATCAAGAAGATCAAGATTACAGATAATCACAGCTTTACGATTCAGACTCCAACTCCGACACCGGACCCGGATGTAACTGAGACACCGACAGCAGATTCTGCAGAGGCTGAGGCAACCGAGACACCGGCAGCTGAGGAGCAGACCGATGTGACTGAGACACCGGAGACAGAAGGAGATTCTGCAAAGGCTGATGAGGAGACTGCAGACAGTACAGAATCTGAGGCAGCTGCTACACCGGAAGCTGAGAAATAAGATACAATGTTTAAAATGGAATGATAAGAGAAAAGACAACGAGCCGTGTACGGGTTTATCGTACACGGCTCGTTTTTTGTAATGCTCATGCCTGCTTTATGGCTCGTCAGATTAGATCGAGATGCTCCAGTGCGTGAAGAATCCCATCCCTGTCTACTGCGCTTGTCTGGTATGTGCAGTGTTTTTCGATGCCTCCGTAAGCATTTCCCATAGCAACGCTGACTCCGGCAGCTTTCAGCATGGGAAGGTCGTTGGGACTGTCTCCGAATGCATAGCAGTTTTCCCTGGGGATGGAAAGGCGGTCCAGGAGAAATTCCATGCCTGTGGCTTTGCTGGTACCCTTTTGTGTGACTTCCCAGATTCCGTCTCCGTGATCAAAATAGGTGTAATGATCATTACAGAAGCTGCGGAATTTTTCGACATCGGAATCCGGCAGCATATGTACCAGGAATTTGTCATAGGAGTAAGTGCAGGCATCCTCCCGATTGAATTTCGTGATGTCGACCATTGGAATTTCTTTTCGCATTTTGACTCCGAATTCGGACTGGGCTGGAGATGCGCCATCATACAGGATCTCAGTGTTGGATTCAAAAATCGCCTCGATCTTGCATTTGCGGAGAAGGTCTACGGTTTCCTTGCACAGAAGATTTGGGACTGTGCGGAAAAAAAGCAATTTGTTGTCCATGTAAATGTGGGTTCCACAGCCGTATATATAGCCATCGAAATGAAGCTCTGAGAGTGCAGAGGGCATCATTACTTTGGTGCGGCCGGTGTTGATGAAAAGAAGATGACCGTTTTCATGGGCTTTTGTGAGGGCGCGGCTGGTGCTCTCCGGAACCTTGAAGGGGTGAGGCGTAAGCAGTGTGCCGTCTATGTCGAAGAACAGGATTTTTTTATCGTTCATAAGGTCTCCTTTAAAATGGGATTTCTTCTTCGGTGTTACTGTTATCAATGTCAGTAATATCATTAACAGGAAGCGGTTCTGCGGATGTATCTTCAACAGAGTTCAGTGTGCTGACACGGATGCCGTTGAGTTCTATTTCACTTTCCATGGGGATCACAAGGCATTTTCGACCATCGATGATGCGGGTTTCTACCAGTTCTGCCCGGTCCGGTGCTACATGGATCACCACGTCAGGGGTTTTGATCTCGAATTTCCGGGTGTTGGTGATGTTGGATGCTACCAGAGCTGATTTTTCTCCTGCGGCAAGCTCATACTGTTCATCGAAGTTCTGGAGCTTTTCGTCTTCTACGCCGCATTCTTCGAAGAGACGTTTGACTTCGGATTTGGTGAGGACAACAGGTTCCGGTTCGTCCTTCTGGGATTCGATGAGATCGTTGAGCTTTTCGTGGATCTCAAGGACTGTGTCGTAGGCACAGTCATCACCAAGGGTTTCTTCCACCAGAGCATTGAAGGAGTCACGCTGGGTTCCGGCAGATAGTGGTGTGGTGCAGCCGAAGACTTCTTCCACCATGGTGGAGCGGAGATTTTCGGCGTTTTTGGTGTAGTAGAGAAGTCCGTGGATATCGGTACTGCGGTCGTTGAACTGTGGGAAAAGGAAGCCCCAGTCAGGCATTTCTACCAGCCAGTCCCGGATACGGTCTTCAATATTGTTTGTCTCTGCATTGTAATGCAGGCCTGCTTTGGAGAGCTTGACCGGGCAGATACTGCAGAGGATGTGATCGTAGATCTCATCGGAAGCGTCGAACATTTCGGCACCGTCGGAGGATTTGCCGGGGATGTCGTAGACTGCGTGGATGAGGATGATGTAGTAGTTTTCACCGTAGTCGTAGTTTTCTATGATTCTGTCGTAGAAGGCTTCGGTGAGGGTGTCGTCGGTGAGTTTGCTTTTGCGGAGTTTCATGAGGAAGTTTTGAGTTCCGCCTTCGGTTTCCTGATCCAGAGGAAATTCCATGTTGATGAGGTTTTTTCCGATGGTGCCGGTGAGGGTTTTTCGGAAGATGTCGAAGTATTTGAAGGTTTCTTCCTCTGATAAGGATAAGAAGGCTTCTTTGAGTTCGGTTTTTTTGTTTTTTTCACCGTCTACGTAGCAGCCGCAGATGCGGGTGATGGAGCAGCGGTCAGGGGTGAATTGTTTTTTTATTTCTGCGATTTCTTTTTTGTTCATGTGTGGTTTACCTCGGTTTTTTAATTAGTTTGATTATAGCACAGGTGTTTGGTGGGGGCAAGATGACGCGGACGGACGTGTGAGATTTGCAGCAGAAGTCCGGGTGCCGTCGTTTCGCCTGGTCATACTAAGCGTCTGAGGCGTCTCACGGAGCGGCCGGCCCATAACTCGCCATGTACGCTGATGCGTACCTGGCTCAGACAGATGGGCCTTACCCTGCGGCTTGTGGCCGCCGGGTACCTCTCCGTGAGACACCTCAGACGCTAAGTATGGACCAAGGCTCACTCCAAAGCACCCGGACTTCTGCTGCAAACCTCACACTGTGCGGTCATGGTGGGAGGGATAGAGTGGTCTGACGGGAGTTGGATGAGCCATCAGCGCTGCGCTGGATGGCTGGGAGGAAAGGCTGAGTTTCCTTGTGGTTTGCCGGGGAGGTTGTGGGCGTCGGCGCGTTGCTGGACGCCTGTAGTTTGGAAGGTTGAGATTCCATGTGGTTTGGAGGGAGGTTGTGAGCGTCGGCGCGTTGCTGGACGCTGGAAGGTGGTGTCGAAATTTGGAGATGGGTTTTTGTGGTGTTGTGGTGGGATGTGTGGTATGATTTGTATATCTTATAAGATCTATCCATTTATTTGGTTTCTTTTTGCTTCAATGTCTGAAGTGTTTTTTCAAAAAATATTTATAAAAACTGTATACAGGGTTTCTGAAGTGTTTGGTTGATGGTATAATTGTATATACCAGAAGGAGTATTGTTTGAGAGATAATACGATTTTTGATGATGTTTTTCGTACTATGATGGAGAAAATGACGTTTCTGGTCGTGCCTTTGATCAATGATGTTTTTCATACATCATACCCGGCTGATGTGGAGATTGTGCAGCTGCGTAATGAGTATCAGCGGGTGGATGGTGAGATTATTACGGATTCGCGGCTGTTGATCGGAAACAGGATTTATCATATAGAATGTCAGAGTACGGATGACACGACAATGGCTGTACGGATGATAGAGTATGATTTTGCAACTGCTGTTGAGTTTGCCAGAAAGCAGGGACGGAGGTATCGGATGGAGTTTCCACGTTCTTGTGTGTTGTATCTGAGAAATAGTAGGAATACGCCGGATTTTCTGGAAGTGGATGTGGTTTTTCCGGATGGGGGATGTCATTTGTACAGAGTGCCTGCCATTAAAGTAGAGAATTATACAAAAGATAAGATATTTGAAAAGAGTCTTCTTATGCTGCTTCCTTTTTATATCATGCGATATGAAAAAAGAGGGCATGAGATGAGTGAGGATCCACAACTTTTTCAGGAATTACTGAATGAATATGAAGTGATCCGGAGTAAACTGGAGGTAGAGATCACTGAATCTGGAAGGTCTGAACTGTTCAGTGATCTGATTGGACTGATAACTCGGATATCTGATCATATTTTCAGAAATGAGGAGAAAGTCCGGAAAGGAATAGGTGAGATTATGGGTGGACATGTTCTGGAACTGGAATCTGAGAAAAGGGCAAGACTGATGGCGGAAGCTAAAGAACAGGCTGAAGCACTGGGGCGAGAACAGGGAATGGCTCAGGGAATGGCCCAGGGAATGGCTCAGGGAATGGCCCAGGGGGAAGAACGACTTAGTGTTCTGATCAACAGGCTTATACTTGATAATCGTGGTAATGAGATTCAGAAGGTTGTTACAGATAAAGAAATGCGTGAAGCTATGTACAGAGAATATCAATTATAATAAGAAAAGATAAAGAGAATCCCCCACTGGTTTTGCTATCCATGGGGGATTCGTTGATTGATCTGAATCTTATAATACAGAATATCCGTAACTGCTGACAATAGCATCGATCTTCTGGCGGTTTTTGCACAGTGGGCAGTTGTCAGAGCGGTAGGAGTGATAGTCCGGGATGTCTCTGGCCTGAAAGATAGAGTGGACAGGGAGTGTGGCTACACTGTCTACACTGCTGTAGATGGCTGCCACGCCGCGGATTTTACCGCCATAGTACAGAACGCTTTCGATAGCTCGGTTCAATGTGGATCCGGTGGTGATGGAACCATTTAGGACGAGGATGTTTTTTCCATTGATCATTGGTTCATAGTTGTCGCGGAAGATCATCTGCCCGGTGCTGTTGAACTCAGGGGTGATGACGTAGATGGTCTGGTGTGCGTTCATGGAAAGGACGCCGGCTTTGGTCAGTTCTTCGGCGAGATAAGCACCGATCACTTCAAGTCCGTCCATGCAGACGATGGTGTCTACCGGAATGGATGCTTCGTAATTTGCTGCGAGAGCGGATGCAATACGCTGTGCTTCAGCGCATCTGGATTTCATAGTAGTGAGATCCAGGTAGTGTGTGATATGGGACTGGGATGTTACGAAGTGTCCCGGAATCATTTTAAGCTGTATGCGGTTGTCAGTGCGTGCATAAATTTTTATGATGTTGTCCTGATCCATAATAAAAACCTCCTGTCGTGATCGTGTTTTACGTGGTTGTTCAGGAGAATTATCCTGAAGGATTACGAAACAGATTTATTTAACCGAATGCGGATTGCAAATATCCGATTAGCTGTGCATATTATACCATTAATTTCAAAAAAATGAAATAATATAATGCAAAATATATAAAAAATATTCAAAAAATCAAGCGTATTTGTTAAAAAATATCCAATATCATGAAAACTTTGACAATAGGATCATTACTATAGAGTGAAAGTACTTGTGAGTACGTAGTAAATTGGAAAGAGAGTGTCATATGTATTATTGCGTATAAAAAAGAGGAGGAGAATCCCTAAGGATCCTCCCCCTGTGAGAGTGAGTCAATATCAGCCTTCAATAGATACATATTTATCAGCTTCAATCTCTTCAGCTGCTTTTTTCGGAATAGAAAGTCTCAGAACACCGTTCTCAAATTTTGCATGGACATCTTCGTTTTTTACACCATTACCAACATAGAAGCTTCTGCTTGTGCTGCCGGCATAACGTTCACGGCGGATATAATTGCCTTTCTTGTCTTCCTCGTCTTTGTCAAGACCCTTGGCAGCGGAGATGGTAAGATAACCATCCTTCAGCTGTACCTGTACTTCATCTTTCTTAAATCCTGGAAGATCTACATCCAGCTCATAGCCTTTATCTGTTTCACGTACATCAGTTTTCATGATATTTTTTGCATGTTTGCCATAAAGAGGGTTCTTTCCGCTAAAGAAATTATCTCTGAATCCAAAATCATCCATCCAGTCATCAAATAAGTTTTCTCCAAATACACTCGGGAACATCATAAGTCATTTCTCCTTTCAAATTGAAAAGCCGTTCCGGTGGATCAAGAAATCCAACTGTTGCCGGTATATAGTTACCACTTCGGGTTATTCCGCAGTGGTGATCGTTTGGTTTTATTCTGAACATCTGGAAGTTCTTTTTTATCTTCTCCTTTGTTCTATATGTAATATAACACCTGTTGCTAGCAAAGTCAAGAGGCGAGTGCTAAAAAGTTGTGAAGAATTTGTGTTCCGTAAAATGAAAAACTAATTTCCACCTTTAGCCCTTTATGTTCTTATATTAAAAAGCGAATCGGACAAGGTCTGAAAAGCTTATGCAGATTGAACATTCTGCAATGTTATAATAACTTTAAAGCATAGAAAAAACCAAAAAAATCAATATAATAAGGCATATAGACAAAATGTATTAAAAAAATTTTTCGTACATTCTTCTGAGTTGAACAGACGATAGAAAGACAGTGTTCATGAGTATGCAGGTAAAGCAAAATGTAAATGAAAAAGTACAGGAGGAGAGAATAATGCAGAAAAAATATGCAGATTTTAAGCTTGGGGTACCGGATTATGTAACAGTGGAAACAGAAGAGGAGAGACTTGTGTGCCAGGGAGGGCAGACGACAGTAGCTGCCGGTGCAACTACTGTGGAATTTCAGGACGCAGGTGAACATGAGGATATATTTGTCACATCCGAGGATGCAGTGAGATGTGTGAAACTGAGATGGAACTATAAGATCCCGAAATCAGCCAGATTTCTGGGAGATGCCTGGGAACGTACCTATGGTGATGCGGAATGGCATGGAATGAGCGGAAACCGTTATCTGCCATGGTATTTTCTGGCGAAGTTTTCTGAGAAGGTTCTCTGCTTTGGTGTAAAGGTCCGTCCTTCTGCTATGTGCTGCTGGCAGGTGGATACCAAAGGAATTACTTTGTTTCTGGATGTTCGCTGCGGAAATACAGGAGTACAGCTGAAAGGAAGAAAGCTGTGTGCCGCACAGATCGTCGGCATGGAAGCAGAAGGAGCAGATACTTTTGAAACTGCACAGAAATTCTGTGAAAAAATGTGTACAGATCCGATCTTCCCGGAGTTTCCGGTATATGGAAGCAATAACTGGTATTATGCTTACGGTGACAGCTCCGAAGAGGAGATCTTAAGTGATACCGATTATATCCTGAAACTGACCGAAGGTGTAAAAAATCCTCCGTTCATGGTCATTGATGACTGCTGGCAGGAGCATCACCGCCTGGATGAATACAACGGTGGACCCTGGACAAAAGGCAATGCCAGATTTCCGGATATGAAAGGTCTTGCAGACAAGCTGGAGAAAAAAGGTGTCCGCCCGGGTATCTGGGTCCGTCTGCTTCTTAATGAAGATGAGAATATCCCGGATGAGTGGAGAATTTCCTATAATGACTGTCTCGATCCGTCCCACCCGGATGCACTGGAATATATCCGTAAAGATATCGAGAGAATCTGTGATTGGGGATACACGCTGATCAAGCATGATTTTTCTACCTTTGATCTCTTTGGAAAATGGGGATTTGAGGCGAATTTAAGAGACAATTCCATGGAGAAATGGCATTTTTATGATCAGACAAAAACCAGCGCAGAAATCGTAAAAATGCTTTATCAGGAGATTTATGATGCTTCCCGGAGTAACAACGCAGTGATCATCGGCTGCAATACCATCGGACATCTCGGCGCAGGCCTGATGCATCTGAACCGGACCGGTGACGATACTAGCGGACGTATCTGGGAGCGTACCAGACGAATGGGCGTAAATACGCTGGCATTCCGTCTTCCGCAGCACAATACGTTTTACCATATTGATGCAGACTGTGTCGGTATTTTCGGAATGATCCCATGGGAGAAAAATCGTCAGTGGGCAGACGTTCTTGCAAAGAGCGGTACACCACTGTTTGTATCCGCAAAACCTGGAGTTTTGAATCCGGAGGAATTTGAGGAGCTGCATCAGATCATGCTGCGTGCATCAGAACAGGAAGAGCATTTTGTTCCGCTTGACTGGGAAGAAATCGACTGCCCGGAGGTATGGGGAGAAAACGGCGAAACTATCACTTATGACTGGTTTGACAACGAAGGTCCGACCATGGATGCTGCGGTGGAGTACTATAATGCCAAGGTAGTTGTTCCGTAAATCAGGAAAAGTGGTTCAGCAATCCAGAAGATCCTCGGCATGATGATATTTTTCCCGGTATTCCCGTGGCGTCATGCCGGTTTCTTTTTTGAAGGCACGGGAAAAGGCAAATGGATTTTGATATCCGCAGGAGAACGCCACGCTGGAGACAGGGATATCCGTGATGGTCAGAAGCTCCCGGGCGTTGATGATCTTGGCTGAAGTCAGGAATGCTTGGGGTGTGGTTCCAAGATGTTTTTTAAAAAGTCCGTAAAGGTGGCTGCGGCTGATATGGAGATAGTCAGCAACATCTGTCACAGTGATATTCTGTAGCGGACTTTTTTTGATGTAATCAACAGCCTGTGTGATGTAAAAATTCTCATTGGATTCCATGGTGGTGTAGGAAGCATGAAATTCTTCCTCCAGCAGGGCAATGATCCGGTAAAGACCGCTCTGGATATAGGCCTCACCGGAAGGCGTCAGTTGTGGATGAGCCATCATTTCAAGAATAGTTTCCTGATATGGAAGAACCGAATTCAGCTGCTGGACCGGAGTTTCCCCGGTAAGATGGCAGTGTTCGCAAAGCGTTGGAGCGTTTTCCCCGTTGAAACAGATCCAGATATAAGTCCAGGGATCAGAAGGTTCCGCTTTGTAGAGAGAGCTGGTCACAGGAGGAATGAAAAAGCACTGTCCGGCTTTCAAGGTATATTTCCGGTTGTTCATATAGAAATATCCCTGTCCGCTCAGCACAAAATGGATGGTGTAATATCGCCGGACACCAGGGCCGTAGGACTGTTCCGGTGTACATTTTTCCCAGCCGCAGGAAATAAGATGAAGTTCTTTTGATGAAGTCTGGCGGTTCATGACCTGCTTGTTTTTCATGAGAGTTTTCTGCCTTTCGATATATGGTTATTATAAGTAATATCAGTTTAAAATATTTGATCTGAGGTGTAAAGAACAAAGATGAACTGATAGGACAAAAGACAGTTGCCGTGCGATAAACGTGTGGCAGCTGTTTTTCTGTTTTCTGCAAAAATTCAGACGTAATGCAGGCATTGTCTTGACACTTGTAAAAGAAAAAGGTTTACCACCAGGAAAAATATCGTTATAATAGGAGAAACGCAGTTTCTCTGCGGCAAAAATATAACGGTCCGGGAGATATCTGTGTCAGAAATATTGCTTATCCGGTGATATATCAGATGATATGAGGAATTTTCCGGTATGTAATAAGAAGGGAGAAAGATATGGCATATTTAGGTGAAGAGATCAAAAAACTTGGTTTTGGCCTTATGAGACTTCCGCAGAAATCAGAAGGTGTGATCGATGTGGAGCAGACCAAAGTTATGGTGGACAAATTTATGGAAGCCGGATTTACATATTTTGATACAGCATGGGCTTATGCAGGAAGCGAAGATGCTATCCGCGAAGCGCTGGTAGAGCGTTATCCGAGAGAAAAATATCAGTTAGCCACCAAGATGGCAGCCTGGATCAACTGCAAGACAAGAGATGAAGCTCTTGCACAGTTTAAAACATCTCTGGAGAGAACAAAGGCAGGATATTTCGACTTTTATCTTCTCCACAATCTTGGAGAGCACAGAACAAAATATTTTGATGAGTACGGTTTATGGGACTGGATCCATGAACAGAAGGAAGCCGGTCTGATCAGACATGCAGGATTTTCGTTCCACTCCACACCGGAGGAGCTGGATGCACTTCTCACTGCACATCCGGAAATGGAATTTGTACAGCTGCAGATCAATTACGCAGACTGGGAAAATCCGGTGATCCAGTCAAGAGCCTGCTACGAGGTAGCCAGAAAACATGGAAAACCCGTCATTATCATGGAACCTGTAAAAGGCGGCATGCTTGCAACTCCGCCGGAAGCAGTGGAAAAGCTTCTGAAGGAAGCAGAGCCGGAAGCATCCACAGCATCCTGGGCGATCCGTTTTGCGGCAAATCTGGAAGGCGTGATCACCGTACTTTCCGGAATGAGCAATGTTGCACAGATGGAGGATAACCTTTCCTTTATGAAGGATTTCAATGGTCTTACTGACAGTGAGAAGGAGACTCTTGATAAGGCAAGAGAGGCTATGAGCAAAATTCCTCTGATCCCATGTACAACCTGTAACTATTGTGCAAAAGTCTGTCCGATGGAAATCGGAATTTCCGGTTCTTTTACAGCAATGAATTATCTGACATTGTACGGAAATAAAGCCGCCGCAGCGCATCAGGAAGACTGGCTGGTAGTCAGTCATGGCAGAAAGCGTGCAGATGAATGTATAAAATGCGGACAGTGTGAGGAAGTATGTCCGCAGCATATTTCCATCCGCGAGGAACTTGAGAAAGTAAGCGAGGTTTTTTGCAAATAAAGGAACTGATCCGGCAGGAAGCGGATCAGGGTAAGGAGAGAGTTTAAAAATGGAAAAATTCAAAGCATTTCTAAAACGGAAGGATATCGAGATCTCTCTGAAGAGATATGGTATCGATGCACTGGGAGCTATGGCACAGGGACTTTTCTGTTCCCTGCTGATCGGTACGATCATCAACACCATTGGCACACAGTTTCACATTCCGTTTCTGACTATGGCAGTTGCCACAGTCAATGATACCCAGTATACAGTAGGTTCTCTGGCATCTGCCATGAGCGGCCCTGCCATGGCAGTAGCCATCGGTTACGCCTTGCATTGCCCGCCGCTGGTATTGTTTTCGCTGATCACCGTTGGATTTGCCTCCAACGCACTTGGCGGAGCAGGCGGTCCTCTGGCTGTACTGTTTGTTGCCATTGTTGCAGCTGAGATCGGTAAGGCAGTTTCAAAGGAAACAAAGATCGATATCCTTGTAACGCCTCTTGTAACCATCGGTGTGGGTGTAGGTCTTTCCGCATGGTGGGCACCGGCTCTTGGAAAAGCTGCCATGAAGGTAGGAAGCGTGATCATGTGGGCAACAGATCTGCAGCCATTCTTTATGGGAATCTTGGTTTCTGTATTTGTTGGAATCGCACTGACGCTGCCGATCTCTTCTGCTGCGATCTGCGCGGCTCTGGGACTTACCGGACTGGCAGGCGGCGCTGCAGTAGCGGGCTGCTGTGCGCAGATGGTAGGTTTTGCGGTCATGTCCTTCAGGGAAAACAAATGGGGTGGTCTTGTCTCTCAGGGAATTGGAACTTCCATGCTCCAGATGGGTAATATTGTCAGAAATCCAAGGATCTGGATTGCTCCGATCGTAACATCTGCTATCACAGGACCTATTGCAACCTGCTTGTTCAGGCTTCAGATGAACGGAACTGCTGTATCCTCAGGAATGGGTACCTGCGGTTTTGTAGGTCAGATCGGTGTGTATACAGGATGGATGAATGATATTGCAGAAGGAACCAAGACAGCTGTTACAGCTATGGACTGGGCAGGACTTTTTCTGATCTCTTTTATTCTCCCGGCAGTTCTCTGCCCGTTGATCAATATGTTTGTACGTAAGCTCGGATGGGTGAAAGATGGAGATATGACGCTGTCATAAGCTATATCAGATCTTACTTTAAAATCAAAAAAGAGTATCACAGGAACTCATTGATAGTGATGAGCTTTGTGATACTCTTTTATTTTAACTTTTATGCTACATGTGATCCGGTGGCATTACTCCGTTCCAGTCCACAGGCCCTTGCATATTCATGGAGTTTCTCTTTTGCGGAATAATTCAGATTCTGAGGAACCTGGATCTGAATGGTTACATACTGATCACCGCGGACGGAAGGGTTCTTCATGGAAACAATGCCTTTTCCTCTCAGGCGGATCTTGGAACCGGACTGCATACCTTCCCTGATCTTACAGATAACATTTCCGTAAAGGGTGGGAACGGTGGCTTCACCGCCGAAAACAGCGGTTGTGTAAGGAATAGAAATGGTGGTATAAACATCCGATCCCTTTCGTTCATAGCCAGGACGTGTTCCTACGGTAACCTTCAGAAGAAGGTCACCAGGCTCACCGCCGCCGGTTCCGGGCATGCCTTTTCCTTTCAGACGGATACTCTTGCCGGTATCAATACCTGCCGGAATATGAATCTGAAGTGTCTGCGGTGCACCGGAGCTTCCGTCCGGACCGGACAGAGAGATCCTTTTATCTGCACCAAAAGCTGCCTCATCAAAGGTAACGTTGATGCTGGCCTTTACATCAGAGCCTTTTTGCGGAAAATCCTGTTGATGGAATCCGCCGAAGCCGTTGCCACTGTGAAAGCCACTTCCGCCAAATCCACTGTGAAAGCCGCCACCGTTACCGGTGAAATGCTCATATGTGCCATTGCTGCCGAAACCGCGGCTTTCGCCGTGACTGCCGTGGAACATATTTCCGAAGATATCACCAAAAATATCGTCCATATTTTCACCGTTAAAATGAAATTCCTGATAGCTGCCATTGCCGCCACCCTGGAATCCGCCGAATCCACCGGCACCTGCGCCGGCTCCAGGATCAGCTCCTGCTTCAAATGCGGCATGACCAAACTGATCATACATTTTTTTCTTCTTTGGATCACTTAAGACATCGTAGGCTTCGTTTACTTCTTTAAATTTATCTGCTGCATCTGCATTACCGGCGTTTGTATCCGGATGATATTTTTTAGCCAGTTTACGATAGGCTTTTTTTATTGTTTTTTCATCTGCGTTCCGGTCAATGCCCAGAACATCGTAATAATCTCTTTTTACTGCCATGGTATTCACCTTCCCTTATATTATAGTCTGTAGCGTCCCGGATGATCGATCTGTCCTCTCAGAGGACAGATCTCCCGGACTGTCATATATTGAACGTATGCGTATAAAATTCCCCGGGAAAAATCCCGGGGGCATTACTTTTATCTTGTTCTACATGTAATATAACACTACTAATTAAAAGTGTCAATACCTGCATTACGGAAAAGAACATTTTGGACTGCAATAAGAGATATGATTCTTACAGCTATCAGCTGAAAATATGATATAATACTACCATAAATTCCGGTGCGGTCTGCTCAGTAAATAAAAACAGAGAGAGCCGCAGATCAGAGAAAGATCCAAAAAAGAAAAGGAGGCGTATAATATGAGAAAAAGAACTCTTCTGTCCAATATAAAGGCAGTAAAAAGGCTGGTACTTCTGACACTTATACTGGCAGCAGCTTTTCCGGCGACGATTCGGGAGACAAAGGCAGCAGCAGGAACCACTTTTAAAGTCAAAGTCACAGATGGATACCTGGCTCTCCGGAGTGAGAAGGCTTTTGACAAAGGCAATGAGATCGGACAGCTGAATACAGGAGATCTTGTGGAAGTTACAAATCGGAAGGACGCTACCTACTGGTATGCATACGTGCCAAGACTGGATAAATCCGGATATCTGGACAAAAACTATATCCAGATAGCAGAGAACGCCACAGCTTCCAACGATTCCTGGACAGTAAAGGTAAAAAAAGGCTATCTGGCTCTTCGAAGTACCGCAGCTTACAATGACAGTAACGAGATCGGACGTCTGAATACCGGAGATGTCGTTCTTGTAAAGGACAGCAGTGATTCTACTTACTGGTACGTATATGCTCCGGGGCTTGATAAATCCGGATATGTGGATAACCGGTATATTTACAACAGTGGTCTGTGGACAGTTAAAGTAGAAACTGGTTATCTTGCCCTTCGCAATAAGGCAGCCTATAATGAAAGCAATGAGATCGGACAGCTGAATACCGGTGACACGGTTCAGGTGAAGGACACCAGCAACGATCAGTACTGGTATGTATATGTTCCGCAGCTGGATAAGACCGGTTATGTTGACAGGAACTATCTTACCGGAGGCTCAGGTACGACAACTCCATCCATGACTGTTAAAGTGGAAAGCGGCTATCTGGCTCTGCGCAGTACAAAGGCGTATGACAAGGACAATGAGATCGCCCAGCTGAATAACGGAGATACGGTAGAAGTCATTGAGAAGAAAGACAGTACTTACTGGTATGTATATGTTCCGAAGCTTGGAAAAGAAGGATATGTAGATAAGAACTACCTTAAATAAAAAGATAAAGGATGCTTGTTGCCGGATCTGCCTGAAGAGGAACAGAAAGCCGGAACAAGAAACGGGGAGGCAGAAAGATGACTCTGGCACAGCTCAGATATACCATAGCAATTGCAAAAGCCGGATCTATGAACGAGGCAGCAAAAAGCCTTTATATTTCTCAGCCCAGTCTTTCCACGGCAATCCGGGAGCTGGAAGCAGAAACCGGTGTTGAGATCTTCCGAAGAACGAACCGAGGAATCGCCGTAACGCCTGCAGGCGAAGAATTTCTGGGGTATGCAAGGCAGGTGGTGGAACAGTACGAACTGATGGAAGCCAAATATATTTCCAAGGAACAGTCACGCAAAAAATTCAGTGTTTCCATGCAGCATTATACCTTTGCAGTTAATGCCTTTGTGGAGCTGGTAAAGCAATTCGGCATGGATGAGTACGAATTTGCGGTCCACGAGACCAAGACGCATCAGGTCATCGAGGATGTCCGTAATTTCAAGAGTGAGATCGGGATCCTCTACGTAAATGATTTTAACCGTAAGGTACTTGCAAAAATGTTTCACGAGTATGGTCTGGAGTTTCACGAACTTCTCAATTGTCGGATCTATGTTTATATGTGGAAGGGGCATCCTCTGGCGAAGCGTGAGAAGATCACGCTGGAAGAACTGAAGGAATATCCGTGTCTGTCCTTTGAACAGGGAGGAAATAACTCTTTTTATTTTGCTGAGGAGGTTTTGAGCACCTATGAATACAAACGGCTGATCAAAGCCGATGACAGGGCTACTATGCTGAACCTGATGGTAGGACTGAATGGATATACCTTATGCTCCGGTATTATCTGTGAGGATCTTAATGGTTCCGATTACTGTGCTGTGAAGCTGGATTCCGATGAGATCATGACAATCGGTTATGTTGCCAGAAAGGGTGTTAACATCAGTGCCCTTGGGAAAAAATATCTGGAGGAGATTTCCAGATATAAGGATAAAGCACTGAAATAAGAGAAAATAAAATCTGACAGATCACTGCCGGAGAAGACGGGAAAAGCTTCTGGTATTTATGATACCGGAGGGCTGTTTCCCTGTGTATTCTCAGATACGTAGCGATGCGTATCATGCAGGAATCTGTCAGATCTTTATTTACATTAAAAGTTTTTGGCAGTGGAAATTTTATTCTGCAAGCCGATCACACACGGATCACAAAACCATCCTTACGCGGTTTGGCTGTTGGATACTCACAGTCACGGTATCCAAGAACACAGTGGCCCACGCCGATATATTCCTCTGGAACACCCCACTGCTTCTTCAGCTCTTTTCCTTCCTCGGAGTCAAAAACTTCTCTTGCACGGTGAATCCAGCAGGAGTCCACGCCGAGAGCATGTGCGGCATTCATGAGATTTCCCATCACAAGACTTCCGTTTTCCACACAGGTGCCCATTTTGCTGTCGGAAAAGACAATGATCACAGTTGGGGCGCCGTAGAACGGATCTGAGGTGCTGCCCATAACAGCTGCGTTCATTTTGGAAAGCCTTGCAACCAGCTCCGGATCCTGTGTCACTACCATAAGAGTGCTCTGCTGTCCCATGCCGCTGGGGGAATATTCTCCCGCCTCCAGGATCGTATCCAGAGTTTCTTTCGGAACAAGCTCTTTTTTGTAGGCGCGGATGCTTCTGCGTTCTAACAGGTTTTTGATGCTTTCATTCATGATCATTACCTCCTGATGTTAAATTTTGTTGAAAATATTTTCTGCAAAAGAAAGTAAATTTCTTTTTATTCTGATAAAAACCATTATAACGCAGATGATTATAGTTTCCAATAGATAGAAGGATATAACTTTACAATTTATAAAGAAATATTATATAATCTGGTTATGATATTCCTGCGGCGGATGCGGGAGAATTTCGGGTGGAGATACAGAGACAGAATAGTTAAGACAGAAAATATGAGGTGCCAGATGGAAAAGATTCGGAAACATTTTTATTTTTCAGGAAGAGTACAGGGAGTAGGCTTTCGTTACCGCTCCTATTATATTGCACAGTCCATGGGACTGACCGGCTGGGTACGGAATCTCTGGGATGATCGTGTGGAAATGGAAGTACAGGGAACCAGAGAAGAAATCCGGGAGATGGTAGAACGCCTTTCTCAGCAGAGCTTTGTGGAGATTGAGGGGATTGAAGCGAGGGAAATTCCACTGGAGGAGGAGTTTGGCTTTCATGTGAGAGGATAGTGAAATGGCCGGTTCATTCCAGCTCCAGTGCCAGATACAACAGAACAGCGTCCCGGAATTTTCGGGGATTGAGACCACATTTTTTATAAATGTGGTTTAATTTATATTGAAGAGTATTTTTGTGGAGAAAAAGCTTCTCTGCGGCATCAGCCAGAGACATTTCCAGGGAAAAATAAGTTCGCAGAAGGTTCTTTTCATCCGGGGACAGCTGATAACCAAACAGCAGAACAGTTATTTGGCTGCTGAGCTGCGCAGAGAATATCCGCCTGACACGTAAATGAACATTTCACGTTTCCTGTACACGGAATGATAGAACGGAGAGTACGGATATCAGCTTTACATAAAAATCATACAGGAGGAAAATAAAATGAAGGTAGTAACAGCGATCGATTCTTTTAAGGGCAGCATGACATCCATGGAGGCAGGCTTTGCAGCTGCTGAAGGTATCCATCGTGTGGATGCGGACGCAGAAGTTCAGGTAAGACCACTGGCAGACGGTGGAGAGGGAACCGTGGAAGCCCTTGTCGCAGGAATGAACGGAAAAACAGAGCACGTAAAGGTTACGGGGCCTCTTGGCGAGCCGGTGATCTGTGAGTATGGCATCATCGAAAGCACAAAGACCGCAGTGATCGAAATGGCTGGTGCAGCAGGGATCACGCAGGTGCCGGACGAAAAAAGAAATCCTCTTTATACCACAACCTACGGTGTCGGTGAGGTGATCAAGGACGCCATCGAAAAAGGCTGCCGCAGATTTATTGTGGGTATCGGCGGAAGCGCCACCAATGACGGTGGTGTGGGAATGCTTCAGGCACTTGGCTATGCATTTCTGGATAAAGACGGAAAGCAGGTCCTTCCGGGAGCAAGGGGCCTGAAAGACATCACAGAGATCACAGCTGCCTATGTGATCCCGGAGCTTGCAGAATGTAAATTCCGTGTTGCCTGTGATGTCACAAATCCTCTCTGCGGAGAGCTTGGATGCAGTTCCATCTACGGACCGCAGAAGGGTGCTACGCCGGAGATGATCCAGGACATGGATCAGTGGCTGGGTGCTTACGCAGAGCTTGCAAAGGAGCGTTTTCCGAAAGCAGATGCAAAGTATCCGGGAACAGGTGCTGCCGGCGGAATGGGATTTGCATTCCTGACCTTTACCGATGCAGTTCTGGAATCCGGGATCAACATCGTGCTGGATGAGACAAAACTTGAGGACTACATCAAAGACGCGGATCTTGTGATCACAGGTGAGGGACGTATGGATGGACAGACAGCCATGGGAAAAGCGCCGGTAGGTGTTGCAAAGCTTGCAAAGAAATATGGCAAAAAAGTGATCGCCTTTGCAGGTGCCGTACAGCGTGACGCAAGAGCCTGCAACGATGCAGGGATCGATGCCTTTTTCCCGATCCTCCGCGGAGTGGTAACTCTGGAGGAGGCCATGAAAAATGAGAATGCCAAGCAGAATCTGGCAGATACTGCAGAGCAGGTTATCAGACTGATGAAATAAATAAAAGGCATATGATCCGTAAACTTCAGGATTCCTGCAGAAATACAGAGCGTGAGTGTCTGATCTGCTGTAAGAATAAATTTGGTGAAAGACGCTGAGAAGACATTGGATGATAATACAAAAAAGACAGGCCACTTCAGAAGCCTGTCTTTTTTGTGGTTTATAATTTGTAAAAATAAGGGAGCTGTAACCGGATTAAATCAATTTATGGGGATTTCAGTCTTATCCTTCGATCGGCTCAAAATCCACAGCGCCATGCTTGCACAGCGGGCAGATGATATCTTCCGGAAGTTCATCGCCTTCATAGATGTATCCGCAGACTTTGCATACCCAGCCTTTTTTGCCCTCGGTCTGTGGCTTTGGCTTTACATGTTTCTGGTAGTAGGTGTAAGTCATGGTATCCTGATCGCTCATGACACGGGCCTCTGTGACGCTGCAGATGAACATCCCGTGAGTGCCGAGATCCACATAGTTTTCTACCTTCAGGGACATGAAAGCATTGATATATTTGTCCAGGAATACCAGGCCGTTGTCGGAGTGGTTTACTTTCTGTCCGGCAAATTTATCGGTGCTTCTGCCGGACTGGAAGCCGAACTGCTCAAAAACAGAGAACGGAGCATCTGTGGACAGGCAGTTTACGTTCATGATACCGGTCTGCTGGATCACGTGGTGAGAGTAGTTTGCCTTGTTGATGTTGACAGCCACGCGATATGGGTTGTCGGTAAGCTGTGTAACGGTATTGACGATCAGACCGTTGTCCTTTTTGCCATCGTTGGAGGTTACCACATAGAGGCCGTAACCGATGCGGAACAGAGCAGTCATATCATTCTTGTTGGCAAGATCATCGCTTTTTGCAATGTATTCCTGGCAGAGCTCATCAGCCATAGCTTCCATCTGCCTGCGGTTTTCTTCATTTACTGCAGACATGATCTTAACTGTGGTATTCAGCCAGCTGATCTTTTTGCATTTGGAAAGCATTTCTTTCATAACCTTCGCTGCCAGCGGTGCCCAGGTTCCGTTTTCAATCAGTCCTACCGTGCGGTTCTGGAAGTTATGCTCTGTCAGACGGGTAATAAAGTCGTTCATAAACGGATAGATGCCTGCATTATATGTGGTGGTTGCGAGAACCAGCTTGGAGTAACGGAAAGCATCGCTCAGTGCCTGGGACATATCGTCTCTTGCAAGATCATAGACAACAACGTTTGGACATCCTTTGCTGCGGAATTTATCGGCCAACTGCTGAACGGCCATTTTTGTATGACCGTATACAGAAGTGTAGGCGATCACGATTCCGTCATCCTCCGGTGTGTAGGAAGACCAGGTATCATAGAGGCTAATATAATGTCCAAGATCTTCAGTAAGAACCGGTCCGTGGAGTGGGCAGATGGTCTGGATATCCAGAGCTGCGGCTACTTTCAGAAGATTCTGCACCTGCACACCATATTTTCCAACGATGCCGATATAGTATCTTCTTGCCTCATCGTCCCATGGTTCCTCTGCATCCAGGGCGCCGAATTTTCCGAAGCCGTCTGCGGAAAAAAGAACCTTTTCTGTGCTGTCATAAGTGACCATAACCTCCGGCCAGTGAACCATCGGTGCAAATACAAAAGTCAGATCGTGTTTTCCAAGGGAAAGGGTTCCGCCGTTATCTACGATGATCTGATGACCTTCCAGATCCAGGTCAAAGAAGTTCTGCATCATGGCGAAGGCTTTTTTGTTGGAAACAACGATGGTGTCCGGATAAGCCTTCAGGAAGTTTGCGATGTTGGCTGCGTGATCCGGTTCCATATGCTGTACGATCAGATAATCCGGTTTCCGGTCGCCCAGAACTTTCTGGATATTATCAAGCCATTCGTGAGTAAAATTTGCATCTACCGTATCCATAACCGCAATTTTTTCGTCCAGGATCACATAGGAGTTGTAGGACATGCCGTTCGGCACTTTGTACTGGCCCTCAAAAAGGTCAACCTGATGATCATTAACGCCTACATATTTGATGGTATCTGTGATTTTCATGAGCGATTCCTCTTTTCTTTCTATGGTGGATTTATTTATATGCTTCAGTGATTTGTTTGTTTCTTAACTTTGATAAAAATATAACAGAAATTGATGGCAAAAACTGTTGCAAATACAACAAAACAGGAAAAATTTCCAGACTTTACATTTTTTTCGTGCTGGTATAAAATCAGAAACATGCAGCAAAATAAAATGCGGATAGTTGCTTTGAGAGTCCTCTTACATAGTCTTGTATACAAAGAGGAAAGTACAGATATGCGGAAGAGTATTTTGCCGGTGGGAGGAAAATTTATGGAGCATATCACTTTATTTACGGATATTTTGCCCGAAGAACAGGAAAGAATGCGTGTCTGCTTTAAAGTCCGGGAGAAAGTTTTTCAGAATGGAGAAACCATCATGGAATATTCCAGCTCCATGAAAAAGATCGGTCTGATCCAGGAGGGAAGAGCAGTTCTCTACTGCTGTGACGAGGATGGAAATGAGTATGTCATCGATGAACTGAATAGGGACAGTGTATTTGGCGAACCGTTTCTGCTTCCGTCAGATTCCCAGCATTATTATGTATGTGCTACTACCGTGACGAAGGTGCTGTTTATTGATTATGAGCATGTGATCAAGCGCTGTGAAAATGCCTGTCATCATCACAGCCAGATGGTCAGTAATCTTCTGCAGATGACAGCCCTCCGTTCCAGGCAGCAGACGGATCGGATATACATGCTTTCACGATCCTCCACCAGAAAGAAGCTGATAGCCTATCTGCATTCTCTGGCTGCGGAAAAAAATGCCGGGAAATTCAAGCTGCCCATGTCCTATACCGCACTGGCCCAGTACTTAAGTGTGGACCGTAGTGCCATGATGCGGGAGATCAAAAATCTTTCGGATGAGGGTGTGATCCGAAGAAACGGACGGAATGTGGAGCTGCTTAAATAGAGGAGAAGATCATCATGAATGTTACAGTAAGAAAATACGAAGAAAAAGATCTTCCGGATCTGATCCGGATATGGAATGAGGTTGTAGAAGACGGTGTGGCTTTTCCACAGGAAGAATGCCTTAACGAAGAGACAGGAAAAGCTTTTTTTGCAGAACAGACCTATACAGCTGCAGCAGTAGATGCGGAAAGCGGAAAAGTTTACGGACTTTACATTCTTCATCCGAATAATATCGGAAGATGCGGTCATATCTGTAACGCCAGCTATGCGGTAAGCAGAGATTCCAGAGGACTTCACATAGGAGAAAAGCTGGTATCCGACTGCCTGACCCGGGGAAAAGAGCATGGTTTTGGTGTCCTGCAGTTTAATGCGGTTGTGGCCTGCAATGTTCCTGCAAGACATCTTTATGAGAGACTTGGATTTACCCAGCTTGGCGTGATCCCGAAGGGGTTCCGTATGAAGGATGGACATTATGAGGATATCTGTCCGTATTATCATGAACTGTAAGAGAATTTTGAAAGGATTTTTAAATGAAAAATCTTCAGATCACTGCATACATGCAGCATTTTATACGGCAGCAGGTCATGCCGGGAGACATCTGTATCGATGCAACAATGGGAAATGGCAATGACACGGCTCTGTTAAGCCAGCTTGCAGGAAAAAGAGGACGGGTTCTGGCTTTTGACATTCAGAAGCAGGCACTGGAACATACGAAGGAGCGACTGAAAAGAGATAACTGTCCGGAAAATTATCAGCTTCTTCTGGAGTCTCATGAGAATATGGATGTTTATGCAGAAGAAGAAACCGTGTCCTGCATCACCTTTAATCTGGGATATCTTCCCGGCGGAGACCATTCGGTGGCGACCAGAGCAGACAGCAGCATAAGAGCGGTGGAAAGCGGACTTAAGCTTCTGAAAAAGGGCGGACTTATGACACTTTGTATTTACAGTGGCGGGGATACAGGATATCAGGAACGGGATGAGATGCTTGCGTTTATCCGTCAGCTGGATCCTCATAAATATCTGGTGATCCTGTCGGAATATGCAAACCGGCCTAATGATCCGCCCATACCGGTGCTGATCATCAAACTGCAATGAATACATAAATCGGTTACTGTCCGAAATACAGGACACAGAGCCCGGAGGAAGCTATCATGAATGATTACATATATTATTATCTGCTTGCAGTCAATATCCTGGCTTTTGTGCTTTTCGGAGTTGACAAGCAGAAAGCCCGTCGTAATAAATGGCGGATCCCGGAGAAGACCTTGATCTTAAGTGCTGTCATTGGTGGCAGCGTCGGGGCAATCCTTGGCATGAGATTTTTTCACCACAAAACCCGAAAAGCCAGATTTGCAATTGGTGTACCGGTGATACTGCTGGTGCAGATTGGTGTGGTGTGCCTGGTACAGTGGGCGATGAAGTAAAACTATGAAGGCAATAACTATAAATGCAATAACTATAAATGCAATAACCATAAATACAATACCTGTCTGAAAAAAATAAGACAGCTGTCACAGGACAGAGGAGAGACCAATACTCCACGCCTGGGGCAGCTGTTATTTTTTTCATAAAAGGATGCTCAAAAATTCCTTCTTGACAAATACTTTTATGATGATATAATTTGATAATCAAAATATTTTAAGATAAAAGATAATTCAGAGAACAGCAGTACAGATTTATACAGACTGATTTAAGACAGATATCATGGAGAAAAATATGACAGGTAAAATATGTGGAACCGGTTCGTGGGCACCGGACAGAGTGTGGGATAACAACGATCTGGCAAAGATGGTGGAAACCAGTGATCAGTGGATTCGGGAAAGAACCGGTGTGGTACAGAGACATATTGCAAAAGAGGACGAAGATACTGTGACGATGGCAGCGGGGGCAGCATTAAAAGCTCTGGAAGACGCAGAAATGAAGGCAGAAGAAATCGATCTGATCCTTGTGGCAACCATTTCTCCAACAGAGATCATGCCCTGTGTGGCATGTGGGGTGCAGGAGCGGCTCGGAGCGGAAAAGGCTACCTGCTTTGATCTGAACGGCGCCTGCACAGGATCTCTTCTGGCACTGAACACTGCGCAGGCATACCTGGCCCAGGGAATATATAGGAATGCCCTTGTGATCGGAGCGGAAAAACTATCCGGTTTAACGGACTGGACAGATCGTGGCACCTGCATTCTTTTCGGGGATGGTGCGGGAGCAGTCGTGCTGAGAGCAGAAGAGGGTGGAAGCTATGCACAGGTAACCCATTCCATTGGAAAAAAAGGCGGTGCACTTACCTTACAGAGCAGAAATCAGATCCGTTATGAAAATGATCCGAAGGCAAAGGAAACCTACATACAGATGAACGGAAAAGAAGTGTTCAGCTTTGCCGTGAGCAAGGTACCGGAGGCTGTGAAGGAGCTTCTTTCCCGAGAGCAGGTTTCCTGTGAAGATATCAGTTATTATCTTCTCCACCAGGCAAATGAGCGGATCATCCGTTCCGCAGCAAGGCGGCTGGGCGAAGACATTTCCAAGTTCCCTATGAATATGGACAGATACGGCAATACTTCTTCCGCAAGTCTTCTTATCCTCCTGGATGAGATGAAAAAAAGCGGAAAACTGCAGCGGGGTGACAGAATGGTCCTTGCAGGCTTCGGCGGCGGACTGACGTACGGAGCAAGCCTGATCGAGTATTAAAGCCCCTGTTAATGAATTGTTAAAATAAGGCTACGTAGTGAATGCGGATGTTTTTAGCCGCTTGATCCAAATAAACCGCGGATGCTTTTATCCGCTTGATTTAATTTTCCGGAGGTAAAAGATGAAAACAAGAGTTACAGAATTACTTGGTATTGAATATCCCATCATCCAGGGCGGTATGGCCTGGGTGGCAGATCATCACATTGCGGCAGCAGTATCCGAGGCAGGCGGCCTGGGCCTGATCGCAGCGGCAAACGCACCGGCAGAGTGGGTGCGTGAGCAGATCCGTGAGGCGAAAAAACTGACAGATAAGACTTTTGGCGTAAACATCATGCTGATGAGTCCAAGTGCCGATGAGGTTGCAAAGATCGTAGTAGAAGAAGGGATCAAGGTAGTAACAACCGGTGCCGGAAGCCCGGAAAAATACATGGAAGCATGGAAAGCTGCCGGAGTAAAGGTGATCCCGGTTGTTGCATCTGTAGCTCTTGCAAGAAGAATGGAGCGCTGTGGCGCAGATGCAGTGGTAGCAGAGGGAACCGAGTCTGGCGGACATATCGGTGAGACAACCACTATGGCGCTGGTACCGCAGGTCGTGGATGCAGTAAAGATCCCGGTAATTGCAGCAGGTGGAATTGCAGACGGTCGTGGGATCGCGGCAGCCTTTATGCTGGGGGCAGAAGCCGTACAGATGGGAACCCGATTTGTGGCAACAGAGGAATGTCACGTACATGAGAATTACAAACAATTCCTTCTGAAAGCCAGGGATATCGACACAAGAGTAACCGGCCGTACCACAGGTCATCCGGTCCGTACCTTAAGAAACCCTATGACAAAGGAATATCTGGAGAAAGAAGCTGCAGGTGCATCCTTTGAAGAACTGGAAATGCTGACACTTGGTGGCCTCAGGAAGGCTGTTGTTGACGGCGATGTAAAAACCGGAAGCGTTATGTCCGGACAGATCGCAGGTATGGTAAAGGATGTACCGACCTGTAAGGAGCTGATGGCAAGACTGATCAGAGAGACAAAAGAGACTGTAAAGAAAAACAGTTTTCTTGTGGAGGAATAATAAATGGGAAAAACAGCATTCATCTTTCCGGGCCAGGGTGCACAGAAGGCCGGAATGGGAAAAGATTTTTATGAGAAATACGATACAGCAAAGGATGTTTTCGACTTTGCCGGTGAGTGGCTGGATCTGGATATGAAAGCACTTTGCTTTGAAGAAAATGACAGGCTTGACCTGACTGAATATACACAGGCTGCACTGGTCACTACCTGTCTTGCCATGGAGAAGGTGGTAGAGGAGATGGGACTTCATCCAGATGTAACTGCAGGATTAAGCCTTGGCGAGTACTGCGCTATTGAAGCTGCCGGCGGCATGGAGCTGAAGGATGCTGTTACTACCGTGAGAAAAAGGGGAATTCTTATGGAGCAGGCAGTTCCGGCAGGTAAGGGAAGCATGGCAGCAGTCATGGGAATGGAGACAGAGAAGATCGAAGAAGTGCTTGCAGACATTACAGATGTAAGCATTGCAAACTACAACTGTCCCGGCCAGATCGTGATCACAGGCCTTGCGGAGGCAGTTGCGGAAGCCTCTGAAAAGCTGAAGGCAGCCGGAGGAAGAAGAGTGATCCCGTTAAATGTCAGCGGACCGTTCCACTCCGCAATGCTTGCCACTGCAGGAAAAGAACTGGGAAAGGTTCTGGAGGGTGTCACACTTCATGAACTTAAAATCCCGTATGTGACAAACGTGACCGCAGAGTATGTGGAAGATCCGGCGGAAACAAAAGCACTTCTGGAAAAACAGATTTCTTCTTCCGTGCGTTGGCAGCAGAGTGTGGAAAATATGATCCGTCAGGGAGTAGATACATTTATTGAGATCGGACCGGGAAGAACCCTTGCCGGATTTATGAGAAAGATCGACAGAAATGTAAAAGTATATAACATCCAGACCGTAGAAGATGCAGAGAAGGTCTGCCAGGAACTGGTATAAATATTGGAAAAAAAGATAAAGAATCAAAAATAAAGCAGGCATAGTGCAGCAGACAGAAATGCCAGGTAACAAATGCGGATCACGGATGACCGCATAACATCAGAAAGGAATTCATATGTCAGAGAAAAAAATCGCAGTTGTAACAGGCGGTGCACGTGGGATCGGGAAAGCCATCGCCCTGGAGCTTGCAAAAGCAGGAAACCTTGTAGTGATCAATTATAACGGCTCAGAAGAAAAAGCCCGGGAAACAAAAGCAGAGATCGAGGCAGCCGGCGGCCAGGCAGATATCCTGCAGTGCAATGTGGCAGATTTTGATGCATGTGAAGCTTTTTTCAAAGCTGTTGCAGAAAAATACGGACGTGTTGATATCCTGGTAAATAATGCCGGAGTTACGAAGGACGGACTTCTCATGAAAATGAGTGAGGAAGATTTTTCCAGAGTTGTTGACATCAATCTGAAAGGAACCTTCAACTGCATCCGTCATGTGTCCAGAATGATGCTGAAGCAGAGAAGCGGCCGGATCATCAGCCTTTCATCGGTGGTAGGCCTTCGTGGAAATGCAGGACAGGCCAATTATGCGGCATCCAAAGCCGGGATCATCGGTCTTACAAAATCCGCTGCAAAGGAGCTGGCATCCAGAGGGATCACGGTCAACGCCATTGCACCGGGATTTATCAAAACAGACATGACGGACGTGCTTTCTGACAAAGTAAAAGAAAATATTGCGGCATCTATCCCCATGGGAAGCATGGGAACAACAGAAGACGTAGCAAAGGCAGCCGCATTTCTGGCATCAGACGGTGCACGTTACATCACAGGACAGGTACTTCGCGTAGACGGCGGAATGGCAATGTAAAGAAGGCTCCCCGGAGTCAGGAGGATAGATTGATGAAAAGACGAGTAGTAGTAACAGGACTTGGAGCAGTAACACCGATCGGAAATGATGTGGAAAGCTTCTGGAACGGAGTAAAAGAAGGAAAGGTGGGGATCGGACCGATCACCCGTTTTGATACGACCGGATACAAGGCAACACTGGCAGCAGAGCTTAAAGATTTTGTGGCAAAGGATCGCATGGATCCGAGAACTGCAAGAAGAATGGAGCCTTTTTCCCAGTATGCGGTAGCAGCTGCACTGGAAGCAGTGGAAAATTCCGGGCTTAAGATGGAAGAGGAAGATCCGTACATGGTAGGCGTTATCATCGGCTCCGGTGTGGGAAGTCTTCAGGCTACCGAGACCAATGAGAAGAAGCTTATGGAAAAAGGTCCTTCAAGAGTGGATCCGCTTCTTGTTCCGAAGATGATCACAAATATGGCAGCCGGAAATGTTTCTATCGCTACCGGCGCAAAAGGAAAATGCACCAACGTGGTAACGGCATGTGCGACAGGAACACATTGTATCGGAGATGCTTTCCGTGCCATTCAGTATGGTGATGCAGATGTAATGCTTGCCGGTGGTACAGAGGGAGCTGTCTGCCCTATCGGTATCGCAGGCTTTGCAAGCCTTACTGCACTGAGCACAAGTGAGGATCCGCTGCGTGCATCCATTCCGTTTGATAAAGACAGAGGCGGTTTTGTTATGGGCGAGGGTGCAGGTGTGGTTGTTCTGGAAGAGCTTGAGCATGCCAAAAAGAGAAATGCCAATATCCTGGCAGAGGTTGTGGGATACGGTGCAACTGCAGATGCTTTCCATATCACATCTCCGGCCGAGGACGGAAGCGGCGCCGCACGTGCTATGGAAAATGCCATGAAGGAAGCAGGTGTTGCACCGGCGCAGGTAGATTATATCAATGCACACGGAACCGGAACACATCACAATGACCTGTTTGAAACAAGAGCTATCAAGCTTGCGTTTAAGGACGCTGCCAAGGATGTAAAGATCAATTCCACAAAATCCATGGTGGGCCATCTTCTTGGCGCAGCAGGAGCTGTTGAGTTTATCGTATGCGTAAAATCCATTCTGGACGGATTTATCCATCAGACAGTGGGAACAACAGAAACAGAGGAGGAGCTTGATCTGAACTATATGATCGGCGCTCCGGCAAAACAGGAAGTTCGTTATGCAATGAGCAATTCCCTTGGATTTGGAGGACACAACGGAACATTGCTTGTAAAGAAGTATGAGGAGGACTGAAGCTATGGAATTTAACCAGATTCTTGAACTGATCGATCACGTATCTGCATCAGAGCTTACTGCCTTTACATATGAGACAGCAGATCTGACCTTAAGTATGGAGCATGGAAAGCCACAGATCATCCAGGGGGTTATGGGAGAAACTGTGGAAAACATTCCGGCAGTAGGAATGACCGGTGGAAAAGTCCGCAGGGCAGTGAATACAGCACCGGTGGCAGGCAAAGATCCTGTGGTACCGGCTTCAACAGATGAAATGGCAGTGACAGTGACAGGAAAAACTGTGGCAGAAGCACAGGGAGTGAAAGGTACTGAGCAGTCGGAAAACGTACCACAGAGCGGGGAAGATCAGACAGGCAGCCTGGTAACATCTCCGCTGGTAGGAACCTTCTATGCTGCACCGTCCCAGGATCTTCCGCCTTACGTTCAGGTGGGAGACAAGGTAAAAAAAGGCCAGGTTCTTGCAATCGTGGAAGCTATGAAGCTGATGAATGAGATCGAAAGTGATTTTGACGGCGAGATCGCAGAGATCTATGTGGAGAACGGACAGCCGGTAGAATACGGTCAGAAGCTTTTCCGTATCCGATAAGTACCTTCAGATCAGAATCAGAGAATAAGAAAAATTATTGTTTCAGGAGGATAGAGAATGAAGCATCTTGATGTAAAACAGATCGAGGAGATCATTCCACACAGACATCCGTTTCTGCTTGTGGACTATATTGAAGATTATGAGCCGGGTGAATTTGCTGTCGGATATAAATGTGTGACCTTCCGCGAGGATTTTTTTCGGGGACATTTTCCCCAGGAGCCGGTAATGCCGGGTGTTCTGATGGTAGAAGCGCTGGCACAGGTGGGTGCGGTAGCCATTCTTTCCCTGGAGGACATGAAGGGAAAAACCGCTTATTTCGGAGGTATCAACAAGTGTAAATTCCGCAGAAAGGTAGCTCCGGGAGACAAGCTCCGTCTTGAAACAAAGATCATCCGCAGAAAGGGTCCTGTAGGCATTGGTTCTGCAGTGGCATCTGTGGATGGCGAGGTTGCCGTAGAGGCTGAGCTTACATTTATGATCGGGTAAGGTGATTGTATGATTCGAAAGTTACTGATCGCCAACAGAGGCGAGATCGCGGTGCGTATTATCCGTGCCTGCAGAGAAATGGGAATTGCCACAGTGGCGGTTTATTCTGAGGCAGATGAGGAAAGCCTTCACACACAGCTGGCGGACGAAGCAATCTGTATCGGACCGGGACCATCTGCACAGAGCTATCTGAATATGGAACAGATCATCAGTGCAACCATGGTTTCCGGTGCGGATGCCATTCATCCGGGATTTGGCTTTCTTTCTGAAAATGCCAGATTTGCGGAGCTCTGTGAAAAATGCGGGATCACATTTGTGGGTCCTCCATCAAAGGTCATCCGTATGCTGGGCAACAAAAAAATTGCAAGAAGCACCATGATCGCAGCTGGTGTTCCGGTAGTTCCGGGCAGCGAAGGGGATGTGGAGGATATTGAAACCGGTCTTAAGGAAGCTGAGAGGATTGGTTATCCGGTGATCATCAAGGCAGCTCTTGGCGGCGGCGGAAAAGGCATGCGTGTGGCAAACACACCGGAGGAATTTCCGGAAGCCTATGCAACCGCCAGAAAAGAGTCTGAGATCGCTTTTGGCGACGGTACCATGTATATTGAACATTTCGTGGTAAATCCGAGACATATTGAGTTTCAGATCCTTGCAGACAGCTTCGGAAATGTGATCCATCTGGGAGAGCGTGACTGCTCCATCCAGAGAAATCATCAGAAGATGATCGAGGAATCTCCAAGTGCTGCAGTTTCTCCGGAATTAAGAGAAAAAATGGGTCATGCGGCGGTGACGGCGGCGAAAGCAGCCGGTTACGTAAATGCGGGAACGATTGAATTTCTTCTGGAACCGGATGGAAAATTCTGGTTTATGGAAATGAATACAAGGATCCAGGTGGAGCATCCGGTGACAGAGTGGGTAACAGGAATCGATCTTGTAAAGGAGCAGCTGAAGATCGCTTCCGGAATGCCTCTTGAGATATCACAGGAGGATGTCCGGATCCAGGGACACGCCATTGAGTGCAGGATCAATGCTGAAAATCCTCAAAAAAATTTCCGTCCTTCGCCGGGAACTATCCAGGGAGCGCATTTTCCGGGAGGAAACGGGATCCGTGTGGATACCTGTGTGTATAACGGCTGTAAGATCCCGCCATATTATGATTCCATGCTTGCGAAGCTGATCGTTCATGCAGGTAACCGGAAAGAAGCCATTGCAAAGATGCAGAGTGCTCTTGGTGAGGTGATCATTGACGGAATCGATACAAATATTGACTATCAGTACGAAATCCTGAAAGATGAGGATTATCAGTCCGGAAATTTTGACACTGGCTTTCTTGCCAGCCATATCATTGCGGGAGTGAAGATCAATGAGAATTAAGCACATGTTCAAAAAAACAGTCAGGGATATCCGGGGTGAAGAACAGGAAAACACTCCGGAGGTGCCGGATAACCTGATGCGTAAATGCAATGCCTGCAAAGCGGCGGTTTTTGTAGACGAGGTAAAGCAGAATCAATACATCTGTCCCCACTGCGGAAATTATTTCCATGTACCCGCTTACCGTCGGATCAAACTGATCGCAGATAGAAAGAGTTTTGTGGAGTGGGATGCTCACATGGAAGAACAGAATCCCCTTCAGTACAGAGGCTACGAAGAAAAGCTTCAGGGGCTTCGTGAAAAGACAGGGCTTGATGAGGCTGTAGTTACCGGAAAGTGTACTATAAAAGGGACACCTGTGGCACTTGGTGTCTGTGACTGTCGTTTCATGATGTCCAGTATGGGAGAAGTCGTGGGGGAAAAGATCACGCGGGCTTTTGAACGTGCCACAGAGGAGAAGCTGCCGGTAATCCTCTATATCTGTTCTGGCGGTGCCAGAATGCAGGAGGGCCTGGTTTCCCTGATGCAGATGGCAAAAACCAGTATGGCCATCCGGAAGCACAGCGATGCTGGACTTCTTTATGTGCCGGTCCTCACAAACCCGACAACAGGCGGCGTGACGGCAAGCTTTGCTATGCTGGGAGATATTATCCTGGCAGAGCCGAAAGCGCTGATCGGTTTTGCAGGTCCCAGAGTGATCGAACAGACCATCGGGCAAAAGCTTCCCAAAGGCTTCCAGAGAGCGGAATTTCTTCTGGAACACGGCTTTGTGGACAAGATCGTAAAGCGTGAGGAGCAGAGGATCGTATTGGCGGATATTCTGAGATTACATCAGGATAAAATCCTGAATAATGTACAGTCCGATAATACGGACATTAAAAATGGGTTCAAGTCTGACAATCAGGAATTGATGAAAACTGTTGAGGAAGATAATAGGATCTGGCCGGACTTCGTTCCATCCGGAGATTTCACTCCCTGGGAACATGTTCAGCTTGCCAGAGCCAAAACACGTCCTACAGGAAAGGATTACATCGAAGCGCTTTTTGACGATTTCATGGAATTTCACGGAGACCGTCACTGCGGGGATGATCCGGCAGTGATCGGTGGTGTGGCATTTTTCCACGGACAGCCGGTAACTATCCTTGTACAGGAAAAAGGAGAGGGTACAAAGGAAAACATTACCCGGAATTTCGGAATGGTATCTCCGGAGGGGTACTGGAAATCCCTGCGCCTGATGCAGCAGGCAGAGAAATTTCACCGTCCGGTGATCTGCCTTGTAGATACACCAGGCGCATTCTGCGGGCTGGAAGCTGAGGAACGTGGACAGGGTGAAGCCATTGCAAAAAATCTCTATACACTGGCAGGTCTCACAGTGCCGGTGCTTTCCGTTGTGATCGGTGAAGGCGGAAGCGGAGGTGCCCTTGCCTTGGCGGTGGCAGATGAGGTATGGATGCTGGAGCATTCCGTTTATTCCATCCTGTCCCCGGAGGGCTTTGCCTCCATTCTCTGGAAAGACAGCAAAAAGGCAAAGGAAGCAGCAGCAGTGATGAAGCTCACAGCTGCAGACCTTTACCAGATGGGGATGATCGAGCATGTGATTCCGGAAGCAGAGCCTGTAAGCCGTGAGAACATAAATGATATTGCGGGTTATCTGGAAAACGGAATTGCGGATTTTCTTGAGAAATATGGCGAAGAAGAGCCGGAGAAGCTTCTGGAACATCGCTATGAACGTTTCCGGAAAATGTAGAAGCAATAAGTGCAGTGATTTTGTAGCCCGCAAAGTAAAAATCCAGTGGAAAAAATGCCATATTTATGTTACGATGGCTTCATAAACAGAGAACCGGAGAAGCCTTTTTGCTCCGGAGAAACAGGAGCGGGTAGAGTGGACAATCGGGAAGTTATAAATGACGTGCTGGTGAATCTGTTCAATGAGATCCTCCGACTGGAGGAGGAAGCCATCATCACAGATAAATATAAAGATATTTCCAACAATGATATGCACATTATCGAGGCTGTAGGTCTTGGAGGGGGGAACATGTCCTCCATTGCAGCCAAGCTTAAGATCACCGTAGGCTCCCTCACAACATCTATGAACAGTCTTGTAAAAAAAGGCTATGTGAAGAGAGAGCGAAGTGAGAAGGACCGGCGTGTAGTATTTATCCAGCTTACAAATAAGGGACGTATGGCATATCATCATCATGCGGAGTTTCACAGGCAGATGACAGAAGCGGTGATCGCAGAGCTGAATGAGAATGAGACAGAAGTGCTGGTAAAAGCACTGGACGGACTGCGTAAATTTTTCAGACAGTATCACGAACAATGAAGAAATGTATAATAAAAGTATCCGGATCGGTAATAAAGGACAATTACCGATCCGGATGCTTTTTGCATAACAGGCATTTTCGACACGGACATTTATTGAAAATGATGTTAAATGTCGCCTTTGTTTTTGTGATACGAGAGTTTATTCGTCCCAGCCATCCTGGAAGCGGATATTTACAGAGATATTGCGGACAACGTCTCCCTCCTGAAGCTCCAGATCGCTCTCATCGGAAACCGGAGGAAGCTTTCCCTCAAATTCCATAAGCTCTGTGTAGATCCAGTCGTATGCAGCTGCATTGGCATTTTCGATGGCATCATCTAGCGTGTCACCGTTGGCTTCACAGCAGGCAAGATCCGGAAAAAAAGCATTGTATTTTTTGTCCTCTGTGGGACGGAAAACTGCGGGATATATAAATTTCATAGGTAAGATTCCTTTCTTTTTTAAAATGAAGTGATCCGTGTAATACCATGAATATGGATAGTTTTACCTGACCTAGTACAGCGAATATTAAGTAACCGCCATATTGACTTGTCTGATTTTTCATCTGCTGCGTTGTCGTCAATCGTCGTAGCCACCGCTACGCCTCATTCCTCCGCCTTGCAGATGAAGAAATCATCCTGCGTCAATATAGCAGAAACTTAATTTTCGCTGTACTAGTAAGTATATACCAATTTCAGAATGAGGGCAAGCGAGTTCATGATCCAATGAAAGATCTAAATAAGAACAGCAGAGTTTTTGGGATGCTATAATCAGAAAATTGTCGTATATAAGTAAAAATGATAGATATATAAAACTTTTTATCCTTGTATGTAGGAAATATAGATGCTATACTGTGTAATACAGAGTATGAACGGGGGTTCGAAAGACCTGACGGGAGGTACAGCTATGATTTATACAGCTTTGACGAAAAAAGCTATGAAGGTGGCATACGAGGCACATCATGGACAGACAGATCGAAGCGGGACACCTTATATCTTTCATCCATTTCATGTAGCGGAGCAAATGGATGATGAACTCAGTGTATGTACGGCACTTCTGCACGATGTGATAGAAGATACAGAGATCACATTTGAGGATCTTACCGGAGAATTTCCGGAAGAGGTTGTGGAGGCATTACGTTGTCTTACAAGAGATAAGAATATGAATTATTTCGATTATATCCGGAAGCTTCGGAAGAATCCGATCGCAAAAAAAGTGAAGCAGGCTGATCTGCTCCACAATTCTGATGTAACACGTCTTTCTGACTGCGAAAATATGTCTACTGAACAGATATCACGGCTGCATGGAAGATATAAACGGGCTTTGGAGATACTTCATGATGCCAGGTGATATTATTTTCGCACAAGTCATTTATTGACTTTTATTCAGTTTTTTCATGCGCATGATCCACACAAAATATCCGTGACCTCAGATATTATTGTGGATCTTCTTAGTGGAAGTATGGATTTCTTGCATTGATCTCTATGTAGCATTTGATCGCATATTTGATAAATTCTATGATTTTTTTCATTTTATTTTCCTCCTCTTTTCTTTAACTTACAAATGCATTATAATAAACTCTCGGAAATATTACGTGCCAAAAACACAGAAAAAGTAGTCAAATATTGCGGAGAGAAAAATCCATGTTTCCAGTATACGAAGAAAAAAAGAAGAATCTCCATATTCATCTGCGGACCTTAGCCCATGCTTCACCCCATCTTCATAACTCCATAGAGTTTATCTATATCACAGAGGGAACTCTGGAGCTTGGTATGGGACAGGAGCTTTATCATATGGAAGAGGGAGATCTTGCAGTGATCTTTCCGGATGTGATCCATCACTATCAGGTGTTCTCTCCGGGAGAAAACAAAGCAGTCTATCTCTGGGCAAAGCCGGTATTGATTGGTCAGTTTGCGGATATCATTCAGAACAGCTGTCCGGAAGACCCGGTTATAAAAAAGGAGCAGGTGCATCCGGAGATTGTAAATGCGGTACGGTGTTTCAGGGCAAACCGCAAGGAGAAGGATGATAATCTTGCAGTGGAACAGGCGTATGTGCAGATCCCGGGATTTGAAAGTCAGAGGACTTTTAACCGGGTATTCCGGGAACGGTACCGGATGACACCAAGAGAATACAGAACATTATATAAGGAAAAATATTTACGAGAGGAACAGACATGATCACAGTAGAGCTGGAACATTTCAGCCTTGATAAAATATGCGATTCCGGACAGTGCTTCCGGATGAGAAAGCTTGGAGACGGACATTTTTCCATGGTGGCGGGAGACCAGTATCTGGAAATGTATCAGAAAGACGGAGTGGTGGATTTCTGCTGCTCTCAGGAGGAATTTATCTGTTACTGGGTGCTTTATTTTGATCTGGATACGGATTATGAAGCTTACATGAATGCTGCTAATCCACGGGATAAATATCTGGGTGCCGCAATAAAGGCAGGAGACGGGATACGGATATTAAGACAGGATCTCTGGGAAATGATCGTTACGTTTCTGATATCTCAGCAGAACAATATCAAGCGTATCCGCAAATGTATCGAAACCATCTGCTGGAAGTACGGAGAGCGAAAAAATTCATCTGCAGGTGTGGAATACTACGCTTTTCCGACTGTAGAGGCGCTGAGTCAGGCAACGGAAGAGGAGTTAAGAGGATGCGGCCTGGGATACCGGGCAAAATATATCGCAGTAACGGCCAGGACCATTGCATCCGGTCAGATCTCTCTGGAAAAAATCTATGATATGCGTTACCCTCAGGCAAAGAAGGAGCTGATGAAGCTCTGTGGTGTGGGAGAAAAGGTAGCTGAATGTATCTGCCTGTTTGCACTGCATCATATGGATGCTTTTCCCATAGATACCCACATCCGTCAGGTCATGGACGTGCATTACAAAAGAGGATTTCCCAACCGCAGATACAGAGGAATGCGTGGGATCATGCAGCAGTATATTTTTTACTATGACTTGTACTCATAGACTGCGGATGCTATCATAGGTGAAAATAAAGGAAAAATCCACGGAGGAAAAAGTAATCAGAAAATATTTACTGCGATTGAGACAACCACGCATAAAAAAGAAAGAAAACAGATATTATATCCGGGGCTATAAGGGAACAGAAGTGATCATCCGTACAGATCATGAGATTCTGAAGAGGATTGCCTACAGGCGTACCTGCGTGAAACAAGTCTGCATTCCTGGAAGATATGAAACAGAAACAAAATATATCTATACAAGAAAAGAAAACAGAAGAAGCCGCCCAGTCATAGTTCCGGGCATTCCGACCGGGAGAGAAACTGCTATGCCACGTGCCGTGCGGACAGTGCTCCATGCTCTTTCCTATGGCGGGATCGAAGTGGAGGCTTCCAGAAAGCTGGCAGATCTTAAGAAGATGGATCCTATGAGAATCTTTTACAGGACGCTGGATGCGGAAGTTTATAACGGAGACTATAAAGTGCCGATCCGTCTGTTTTTTCCAACAGAAGAGGACATGGAAAACGGTGCCGCCTCCGGAAAAAAAACACCGGTGATCCTGTTTTTCCATGGCGGTGGCTGGGTTACGGAAAGTGTAGAGAATTATCAGCGGGTTTGTGCCAGAATGGCACAGTCTACCGGTCAGATCGTGGCGTCTGTTGAATACAGGCTGGCACCGGAATACCGTTTCCCGGTGGGACTGATGGATTGTTATGCAGCTGCGAAGACTTTTTACACCAATCGTTTTCTTCTGAATACGGATCCGGATCGTATCACCATTATGGGAGATAGTGCAGGCGGAAATCTGGCAGCGGCTGTATGTATGATGGCCAGAGACCGCGGAGATTTTTTTCCAAAAAAACAGATCCTTATTTATCCGGCACTGAACAACTGTTATACGGAAGACTCTCCTTTTGAATCCGTAAAAACAAATGGAACCGGTTATCTTCTCACAGCGGAGAAGATGGAAGATTATCTGAAATTCTATGAGAGTTGTCCGGAAGACAGGAGGAATCCCTATTTTGCGCCGATCCTGGAGAAGAATTTTCGAAATATGCCGGATACACTGATACTTACCGCTGAGTTCGATCCTCTTCGGGATGAAGGTGAGGCATTTGGTGAAAAACTGAAGGAAGCGGGAAATCGTGTGGAAGTGCACAGGATCGCAGGTGCGTTTCACGGGTATTTTGCACTGGGGATCAAATTTCTGCATGTGCAGGAGAGCTTTGCATATGTAAATCGTTTTCTGGAAACAGAGGAACAGGAAGAAGGAAAGCATCATGAAGAACGAATATGCACAGTGGAGAAAACTTGACAATGCGGCGCTGGCGTTCCCGGCGGTGACAGGAAAGAATGACACCAGGGTATTTCGTTTTTACTGTGAACTGAAAGAAGAGATAAAAGAAGAAAACCTGCAGGAAGCCCTGGAGAGGACATTGGAAAAATATCCTCTTTTCCGTGCAGTTTTAAGAAAGGGACTGTTCTGGTTTTATCTGGAGAGACGTGATATTCCGGCAGTGGTAAAGAAAGAAGCAGGTGCACCCTGCAGCGGACTTTATATTCCGGACAAAAAAACGCTTCTTTTTCGGGTGAGCTATTATAAGAACAGGATCAATTTCGAGGTATTTCATGCGCTGACGGATGGAACGGGAGCCATGCATTTTCTGATGGAGCTGGTGAAAAATTATCTTCAGGAGACGCACCCATCCGCAGAGCTTCCGGAGCTTTTTCCGGATGAAAACATTACGGGCAGGGATATGGAGGAGGACAGCTTTTCTCAGTATTATTCCTCCGACGCGCCAAGAAAGAGAGAGTCCAAGAAGCCTGCTTTCCAGTTAAAAGGCGAGAAGCTCAGGCAGGAGGATATGAATATCACGGAAGTCTGTGTTCCGGTAAAAGAGATCCACGCCCGTGCAAAAGCGGCCGGTGTATCGATCACGGTTTTCCTTACGGCAGCACTTATCTGGGCGATCCATGAAGAAGTGCCTCAGAATCAGGCAAAAAAGCCCATTGGTCTGATGATCCCGGTAAATTTGAGAAATTATTTTCCGTCCCGGTCTATGGCAAATTTTTTCGGATGGATCGAGATCAGCTGTTATTTTCAGCCTGATACAGCCTTTGAGGATATTCTGAGATCCGTAAAGGAGCAGTTTGCAAAGGAACTGAGTAAGGACGTGATCGAAGCAAAGCTGAATGATCTGGTAAGCCTGGAGAAAAATCCGATCCTGCGTCTGGTACCACTGGAGATCAAAACCCCGTTCCTTCTTGCCGGGACGACTCTCGGAGGGAGGTCTATCACGGCGATCTATTCCAATGTGGGGATTATCCGGATGCCGGAGGAATATCGGAAATATATTCAGAGATTCGGACTTTTTGCAAGCACGGACAGTCTGCAGCTGTGTTCCTGTTCTTTTGGAGATGAGATGGTTTTAAGCTTTACGTCCAAGATCCCCAATGGAAATATTGAGCGGAATTTTGTGGAGAGACTGAAAAATGAGCAGGTATCCTGTACAATTCGGGAGAATGATCTTCCGGGACAAAAAGAGGAGCAGAAACAGCAGATGAAGCTTTTTGAGAGCTTTACATTTCTGTGTATTGTGCTGGCTGTGGTATGTAATCTGATCGATTATCTGCTGGATGGTCATATAGGCTGGGCCTGGTTTGTGACTGCAGGGGCGTTCTGCACCTGGCTGATGGTTTCAGTGGCTTATGTGAAGCGGCGGAATCTTCTGAAGAATGAGATGTGGCAGCTGGTGATCGCAGCTGTTGCAGGAGTGCTTTGGGATGTGTTTACCGGCTGGCGTGGCTGGTCTGTGGATTATCTGCTTCCTCTGGCTTCGCTTGCTGTGATCTGCTCCATGTGGGTGATCACTGCGGTACAGAAGCTGGAGGTGGCGGAATATATGATCTATCTTCTGGAGGCAGGAGCTTTCGGAGGAGTGATCCCTGTGATCCTGTTGGCTGCCGGTGTGGTAACGGTGCTGTATCCGTCGCTGATCTGCATATGCGTCAGTTTCCTGATGCTGATATGGCTGTTCCTGTTTAAGAGGAAAGATATGGTGCGGGAGATGCAGAAGAAATTCCGTGCATAGAAAATAAAAACAACCGTCGATCTGCAGAGGATTTTTTAAAGATCTGTCTGCAGACCGGCGGTTTTTTGATCAAATCAAGGGAGTCTCCTGCAGGGTTGCGAAAAACAATAAGCAGTGGGGGAAACTTGCTCGAAGTTCGGAGATCAAAATCCGAAGTCCTCATAGTCCTCCGGTGTAAACTTATGATAGATCATATGCTCACCCTCCAGGGACAGACAATACCGGTAGTCATCCGGGATCCCGTCTTCGAAATATACAAGATAATCAAATCCGGTTCCGGTTGTTTTTTCCACGTGTACATGTTCGGAATAAGCATGAAAAACGTCCATCACTTCATCCAGAGTACAGCCATGACGTGCAACCGTGCCTATAAAGCGTACCAGAAATTCACTCGGCTTCCGGTTTTCGTGAACGTAGTCCGATGCCTGAGGCGGCAGGGTGATGCAGAAACGCCCATTTTTGGAAGAAGTCGTTACTTTTCCAAGACGGTCACAGGCATGATCTGAGAATTTTTCCATTGCATGCTGCATTTCTTCTTCCGTAAGCTCTGTGCCAAGAAGGCGGTTCAGAGACTGCAGCGGATAATAAAAACGGGTAACTCCGCTCATGTATCCGATCTTTACCTGTTGTTCCTGGATCATATCCAGGAGATTATTTTCCAGTTTTTTGAAATTCATTATGTTTTTCCTTTCCGAGGTCTGAAGGTTTATTGAACTGCATACATTCAGATCCCATTTTTTTCGCAGATATCATTGAGACAGCAGCGGTCACAGTAAGGCTTTGTCCGCGCTGTACAGACTTCTCTTCCATGATTGACAAGACGGTGGCAGAGATCATTGCCTTCTTCCGGAGGGATGATCTTCCAGAGAGCCATTTCCACCTTTTTCGGATCCTTCATGTCATGGACAAGGCCGATGCGGTTGGAAAGGCGGATACAGTGAGTATCTGTTACAATGGCGGGCTTGCCGAATACGTCCCCCATGATCAGGTTTGCGCTTTTTCGGCCCACACCGGGAAGCTTCAGAAGTGCGTTAAAGTCTTCCGGCACCTTGTCGTGATACTGTTCGTGGAGAATGCGCATACAGGCGCTGATGTCCCGGGCTTTGCTTTTTCCAAGGCCGCAGGGACGTACAATGGCTTCGATCGCTTCCGGCTCTGCTGCTGCCAGGGCTGCCACATCCGGGTATTTTGCATAGAGATCCTGAACAACTACATTGACCCGGGCATCGGTGCACTGAGCTGCCAGACGGACACTTACAAGAAGCTTCCAGGCATCATCATAATCCAGTGTACAGTCTGCATCCGGATATTCTTTTTTTAAACGGCTGATAACTTCATAGGCCAGTTCCTGTGTTGTCATTTGTATATGAACCATCCTTTCAATTTCGGTTATATTACTGAATTACTACAGCCAGGATGATACCACAGCATTCGGAGAATTACAAGGTGGACAGGAGTACAGAAGCAGTGTGTGGCATTTTATCAGCAGAGCAATTTTGGGAATCCCCCCCAGGGGCTTGTTAATACCCTGACAATTTGGTACATTAAACGTGACCTGTGAGGGACCTGAGCTCCCTCACGTGAATAGAAAAGTGCGGAGGAATCAACGTGGAAAAACTTCTCGACGAAATCGAATCTTACTGGAGCACCCGTACAGAAGGGTACTCCGAAGTGAATCATAAAGAGCTTGCAGGAACGCAGAAAAACGCATGGCTTAAGGTGCTGACCAGCCAGTTTCCAGACAAGCCAAAAGAAGAGATCCGTATCCTGGATATCGGAACAGGCCCCGGATTTTTTCCAGTGATCCTGGCAGAAGCCGGATATCACGTGGATGCTGTGGATTACACCGAAGGAATGCTGGAAAAGGCAAAGGAAAATGCGGGAGAACTTTGCCGGAACATTCATTTCCAGCGGATGGATGCACAGAAACTGGAATTTGAAGACAATACTTTTGATGTGGTTATTTCCCGAAATCTTACCTGGAATCTGGAGCATCCGGATGTTGCCTACAGAGAGTGGGTCCGTGTGCTGAAAGTGGGCGGAAAACTTCTGAATTTTGACGCCAACTGGTACGGCTATCTCTATGAGGAAGAGCAGCGGAAAGCCTACGAAAACGACCGGAAAAATGTGGAGAACAACAGTCTGGACGATCATTATCTCTGTACGGATATTGAGCGTATGGAGCGGATCGCCCTTCAGGTACCGCTGTCAAAGATCCGCCGGCCTGAGTGGGATGTAAAAACTCTCCGGGAAGCAGGACTTCTTGGAATCCACACTGATACGGAAATCTGGAAAACAGTCTGGAGTGAGGAGGAGAGACTGAATTATCAGTCCACCCCAATGTTTATGGTAACCGGCGTAAAACCAGATTATTTCCTGAATCTTCCGGTTGTGGAAGGAGAAAAAACCGAAGGATTCCTGGAGATTGGAGACGGAGAATTTACTCTTCCGGCAACCATTATCCGTGGAAAAAATCCGGGAAAAACCGTCCTTGTCACAGCTGGACTTCATGCAGGAGAATATGTGGGGATCCAGACCCTGATCGAGCTGTCAAAAAAACTGAATCCGGAAAAAGTTAACGGACAGCTGGTTCTGGTAAAAGTGCTGAACCGGGAAGACTTTGAGAAGCGAGCAGGCAGCATCAGCTGGGAAGACGGAAAAAATCTGAACCGTGTTTTCCCTGGCAAAAAAGATGGCACAAGAATGGAGCGCCTGGCAGCAGCCATCACAGAATCCCTGATCAAAAAAGCAGATTATTATATCGACCTTCACGGCGGTGACGATTACGAGGAACTGACTCCGTATGTATATTTTGCAGGCGTTGCAAAACCGGAGATCGTGGAAGCATCCCGGAAAATGGCAGAACAGGTAGATGTCCCATATATGGTACAGTCAAATGTAAGCACAGGCGGTGCCTACAATTACGCGGCAAGTACCTGTGACATTCCGGCAGTCCTTCTGGAACGTGGCTGCATGGGAACCTGGGAGCGTGAAGAAGTAGACTCCATGCGCCGCGATGTGCGAAACATTCTCTGCAGCATTGGAGCTTACAACGGAATCCGTTCTCACAGCACCTACTATCCGCTGAAAATGGATGATGTTCGATATCAGTGCGCCAGTGTCAACGGTCTCTGGTACCCGGTGAAAAAGCCAGGAGACATCATTCACAGGGACGAGTATCTTGGAGAGATCCGTGATTATGAGGGAAATGTTCAGGAAATCTGCCGTGCGGACATGGACGGTGTGATCCTCTATCAGGTATCCAGCCTTCAGGTTGTGGAAGGAGGTCCTGTGATCACCTACGGAAATATCGTAAGAGAAAAAGACGAGCGGAAAACAAGGATCGCCCAGTACTGGACCAAGCGCAGCGACAGCTTCCTGGAACAGAGAAGAGCGGAACTTCACAGCGCACTTGCAGGCAGATGGATGACCGAGCTTAAGAAACACCTGCCAAAGAAAAAGAATCTCAGGATCCTGGATGTTGGATGCGGGACTGGATTTTTTACCATTCTTCTTGCAAAAGAAGGCCATCAGGTAACCGGTATCGACCTGACACCGGATATGATCACCCATGCAAAAGAGCTGGCAGAGGAAGAAAAAGCAGACTGCCAGTTTGCGGTCATGGATGCGGAAAATCCGGATTTCCCGGATGAGGAATTTGATGTGATCGTATCCCGAAACCTTACCTGGACACTGCCGGATGCGGAACACGCTTACCAGGAATGGTTCCGTGTGCTGAAATCTGGCGGAGTGATGATCAACCTGGACGCTAACTATGGAGCAGCAGATTTTGCGGACACTGCAGATCTTCCGGAAAATCATGCCCATCATCAGATCCAGGATGAACTGATGCAGGAGTGCGAGGATATCAAGCGTCAGCTTCCGATCAGTTCTTTCCTGCGCCCGGCCTGGGATCTGGAAACACTGGGACGCATGGGCGTGGAAGAATTTTCCTTTGACCTTGGAATCAGTAAGCGTATTTATATCGAAAAAGATGAGTTTTACAATCCGACCCCGATGTTTTTGATCTTTGCAAAGAAACAGGGGTAAGGTTATGCTGAATATCAAACAGATCCAGTATTTTGCGGCCTGCGCAAAAACAGGTTCTTTCAGCCAGGCCGCAGAGCTGCTTTTTACTACCCAGTCCAATGTAAGCAAGGTGATCCGTTCCATGGAAGACGATATGCGTACCCAGCTGTTTGTCCGTCATGCAAAGGGCATAGAGCTGACACCGGAAGGAGAGCGTGCATATATCCATGTGCAGAGGATCCTGGAAAATATAGATGAACTGGAAATGCAGGCACAGCCACTTGCAAAAAGCAGCCTGTGTGTATGCTTTCATCCCAGCTCCTGGTTTGCGGATACCTTCGTAACGTATTATGAAGCACATAAGTGCGATGATCTTCATTATCAGGTTTACGCAGCAGATACCCATGAGATCATAAAACGTGTGAAAGGCAGACAGGATGATATGGGATTCGCCTATGTGATGCAGAATCAGCTGGCAGCGTTCCAGTATTTTCTTTCCCGAAATTACCTGGAATTTGAGCTGCTGACGGAAACCGAGGTAAATATTTATACCGGGAAAGGGAAAGCAGATGAGGGAGATTTTAAAATGTCCCAGCTCAGGCTGATCCAGAGATTTCCCGATGAATTTTCCCCGGATAATTACCGGAACCTTGTAGAGGAAAACGGTCATTCCGCAGTGGAGGCAGAGACCGTAGTCGTAACAAACAGTGATTATATCGTGGAACGTCTTCTTGGGTCCGGAGAGCTGTGTAATATCAGTGGTGCGGATCTTTCCGGCCGTGATCCGGGATATTCCTCCGTGAAATATACATTTCCGGGAGAAGGCCAGAAACTTGTTTACGGGTGCATTTGCCGGAGAGGTGAAGAGCTTAGTGAACAGGGAAAGGATTTTCTGGGATTCGTGAAGGAAAGACTTCAGATTTCCGGGAAGTGATAAAAGAATAAAGCAAAAGACCAGACGGGATTTTTCTGCACGGGACACAGGTTCCTGATACAGAAAAGTCCCGTTTTTTATATGGAATATACATCCATGCCAAACCCGACTGTCCAATATCCCCGTACCGGGGTTGTCCGAAAGCTGTTAAATGATAAAATAATATCAGCAGCACACTCCGCGTGCTGAACATAAAAACACTGTGATGCACATAACCTCCGCGCACTCCTATTTGTGCATACAAATGTTTTGTCGAATAATAACACGACCCTTTCAAAAGCAGTTATGGTTTTGGATGCCATAACTGCTTTTGAAATATGAACACAAATCGCTCCACGATTTGTGTTCATGAGCATGCAGCAGAGCGGAATGCGAATGTCTGTCTGAACTGTAAAGGGCAGTGGGAAAGGAAAATTATGAACAAAGAAAATAAACTCGTCATCCGGATCCTGAAGCGGATCCTTCTGCTTGCTGTGGTTATGTTTCTGCTGTCTGTGGTGGTGTTCTGGCTGGCGAGACTGGCACCGGGAGATCCCCTGCAGTCCTTTTACGGAGATTCTCTGGAAATGATGACCAGTGAGGAAGTGGCTGCAGCCAGAACGAGACTGGGACTGGATCAGGGAATCGGGGTACAGTATGTAAGATGGTTTGCCAATGCAGTTCATGGTGACTTCGGATTGTCGCTGAAATACAGGCAGCCGGTTATGAATGTGATCAAACCGCTGATCGGAAATACTCTGGTGCTGGGAGGAATTGCTTATATTGTGATCTTTATACTGGCAGTTCTGATCGCCATATTCTGTACGCTCCATGAGGATCAGTGGATCGACCGGCTGATCTGCAAGATCGGAACAGCAGCCTATTATGTGCCGGCTTTCTGGCTTGGTGTGGTATTGATCCTGATCTTCAGTGTAAATCTTGGATGGTTCCCAAGCAGCGGTGCCTATGATGTAGGAATGGCAGATAGTATCGGCAATCGTATGAAGCATATGATCCTTCCACTGGTAGTAATGATCTTCAGCCATCTTTGGTATTACGCATATATGATACGTAACAAATTCCTGGATGAGGTGCGGAAGGATTATGTACTTCTTGCCAGATCCAAGGGACTTTCCAAAAGAAAGATCCTGTGGAAGCATTGTCTTCGAAATGTAATGCCGACGATCGTGAGTATCATGGCAGTTTCGGTACCCCATGTAACCGGTGGGACTGTAACTGTGGAAGCTGTTTTCAATTATGCGGGAATTGGAAATCTTGCAGTGGAATCTGCAAAATATCATGATTATAACCTGTTGATGATCGATGTGCTGATCACGGGATTTATCGTATTTTTTAGCAGCTTTGTTGCACAGACTGTCAATGAAGAGATTGATCCAAGAATGAAGGATTCGGAGGTGAGGGTATGGTAGCTGACCGGAAGCTTTCAGAAGTTGAGCTTTTTCAGGTAGTTGGTGCCGGGTGGACGCAGCATGAATCTGAAAAACGAAAAAAAACATTTCAGGAAAAGCTGAAGGGGAAACCGGTATTTTCCATGTTCCTGCTTTTTCTGATCGTTTTGGGCTGTGTATTTGCAAATGTTGTTGCAAATCATGATCCCTCAGGTTTTTATCTCCAGAATCTGAATACACCGCCGGGAAAGGAGTTTATCTTTGGAACGGATTCGCTTGGAAGAGATATTTATTCACTGATTTGGTATGGTGGACGGGTTTCTCTGGTGATCGGGCTTCTGGGAACTGCGATCATTACTGTGATCGGTGTTACCTACGGATGCATCAGCGGAACAGCAGGGCCAAAGGTGGACTCGGTTCTGATGCGGTTTACGGAAATGTGCGGAAGTATTCCGACGCTTCTGCTGATCCTGATCCTGTCAGCAGTCCTTCAGGCCGATGATGTGATCAGCATATCTGTGATCATCGGTATTACCGGATGGTTTGCACTGGCCCGTATTGTAAGAAGTGAAGTGCGGCAGATAAGGAACAGTGATTATGTGATGTATGCAAGACTTTGCGGAGGAAGTTTTGGATATGTGATGTATCACCATCTGATACCGAATTTTGTTTCGGCGATCATGTTTGTGGTGATCTCTTCGATAAGCAGCTGTATTACCATGGAATCTACATTAAGCTTTCTTGGCCTCGGGCTTCCGGCAGATGTAATCTCCTGGGGAAGTATGCTCTCACTGGCAAATAAAGCACTGATCATGAATACCTGGTGGGTAATCGTGATCCCCGGAGTTTTTCTGGTCATTACTTTAATGTGCATTACCAGTATGGGAAGCTTTGTGAGAAGTGAGGTAAATAACCATTACAGCAATCTCTGATGCAGTCAAAAATATTTGAATACAAACCGTGATGAAGCATTCCGAAGTGTAGATAACCGGTTTGAAAATAAGGAAAGATGAGGAAAACAGAATGAAAAAGAGAACAGGAATCAACTATGGCAGAAAATATGCGGCGATAACACTGGCAGCAGTGACCGCAGCATGTACAGGAGCAGCTGCAGGCAGTGTGGTAACCGTAGCTGCGGCAGAAGAAAACAAAACTCTGGTATATGCAGGTGAGTCAGAAAGTACAATTAATCCCCTTCTGAATAACCATGATGAACTTCCGGATCTTATTTTTTCAGGACTGATGAAATATGATGCCAATGGAAAGCCGGTAGAGGATCTTGCAGAGAGTTATACCTTTGACAAGGATACCAATACCTATACTTTTAAACTTCGAGATGGTGTTAAGTGGCATGATGGAGAAGATTTCAATGCAGAGGATGTTGTATATACCTATAAGGAGCTTACAGAGGATGAAACCCTGGGAGCCAGCATCACCAGCAACTATCAGGACATTACAAGTATTGAGGCACCGGATGATCAGACTGTGATCTTTACACTGGATCAGTATGATGCTGCCATGCTGGATTACTTCACCATGGGAATCCTTCCAGAGCATCTTCTGGAAGGGGAGGACATAAATACTACATCCTTTAACCAGAATCCGGTGGGAACAGGCCGTTATAAATTTGAAGACTGGGATGCTACCGGCGGAATGATCACACTGAAACGAAATGAAGATTATTACGGAAAGGTTCCGAATATTGAAACCGTTGTATACCGTACAGTATCGGATGAGACTACAAAGGCAACCATGCTCCAGTCCGGCGAGGCGGATCTTGCATGGCTGAATTCCAACTATGCTTCTCAGTTCAAGGATAAGGACGGATATAATTACTGGGAGTTCACCACAGCAGATTACCGTGGAGCTGCCATGGATATGAGCACAAATTTCTGGAAGGAAAACGGAGATTCCATCGGCGTTCTGAATTATGCGCTGGATAAGGATTCCATTATTGCAGGTGTTCTTGCAGGACAGGGAGAGCCGGCATACAGCCCGATCCAGAGAAACCCTCTCGGAACAGATAAGGAAGCCAATATCTACTCCTATGATCTGGATATCTTTGCAAAGAAGATGGAAGAGCTGGGATGGAAAAAAGGTGATGATGGGATCTATGAGAGAAACGGACAGAAATTCCACTTTACCATCCAGGTACGTGATTACGAAGAAGAGCGTGTGGATATTGCCAATGTCATGTCTGATATGCTGAAGCAGGCTGGTGTGGAAATGGAAGTAAAGCTTGTTACCAAATTTGACTGGGATGCAGGATACAATGGATTTCTTGCCGGCTATTCAACACAGTTTGACCCGGATATGGCATATGTAAACTTTGTAACCGACGCAAGTGGAAACAACATGCATTATTCCAATGCAGATGTGGATAAATATCTTGAGGAAGGCCGTCACGGTGAGACTGAGGAAGCCAGAAAAGAAGCATATGGTGAATTCGAAAAGGCATATGCCGAGGTACCTGGAATCCTTCTGGTTGCTTATCTCCAGGGAGATTATGTAGGCGTTTCCGGACTTGACGGACTGGATACCACACGTGTTCTGGGACATCATTCCGTAGGTGTTATGTGGAATATTGAAGACTGGACCATTACAAAATAAGGAAAAGATCATGCAGGAAACCGTTTTGGAATTAAAAAACTATTCGGTAAGCTTTGACACACCGGACGGCGAGGTACAGGCCGTCCGGAATGTTGATCTCACGGTAAAAAAAGGAGAGATACTTTGTATCGTAGGTGAGTCCGGATGTGGAAAAACCGTTATGTGCCGTAGTGTGATGAAGCTTCTGCCACCGAATGCACATGTAAAAAGCGGAGAGATCAGTCTCTGCGGAGAGAATATCACAGCCTATAAAAGAAAAAAAATGGAAAAGCTGTGCGGAAGCAAGGTAAGCATGGTGTTCCAGGACCCTATGCTGACGCTGAATCCGACGATCCCTGTTGGCAAACAGATCACAGAGGCTATTATCAAAAATCAGAAAGTATCCGGGGATGAGGCGAAAAAAAGAGCTGTGGAAATGCTGAAGCTGGTAGGGATTCCGGATGCAGAACAGCGCTATGGCCTGCAGCCTCATTTTTTTTCCGGAGGAATGCGTCAGCGTTGTGTGCTGGCTATTGCACTGGCCTGTGATCCGGAAATATTATTTGCCGATGAGGCGACTACAGCATTGGATGCAACCGTGGAAGCAAAGATTTTGGATCTGCTTCTTGAGCTGAGAGAAAAAACAGGGATCAGTATTGTGTTCATATCTCATGATCTGGGAGCTGTTGCAAGGATCGCAGACAGAGTTGCAGTTATGTATGCAGGAAAGATCATTGAGATCGGGACAGCAGAAGAGGTTTATTATGATCCCCGGCATCCTTATACCTGGGGACTTCTGTCTTCTCTGCCTGTATTTGCAGGTGAAAAAGGGGATCTGAATCCGATCCCCGGAATGCCGCCCTCTCTTTTGGATCCTCCGCCGGGAGATGCGTTTGCCGTTCGGAATCCCCAGGCACTGGCAATCGATTATGAACAGACTCCTCCGATGTTTAAGGTCAGTGATACGCATTATGCAGCCACATGGCTTCTGGATGAAAGAGCTCCGAAAATAGAAAAGCCTTCCATTTTGAAGGACAGATTACAGGAAAACAGCGGCCGTAAACAGAAACCGGATAAAAAGGAAGCGTCATTTTTACAGAAAACAGAACAAAAACAGGCGCCTGTACTGATCGAAGCCAGAAATCTGAAGCAGCATTTCCGTATCCGTTCCGATTATACGATCCATGCAGTGGATGATGTTTCCTTCCGTATCCGGGAAGGTGAGATCATGGCACTGGTGGGAGAGACCGGCTGCGGAAAATCCACGACAGCCAGAACGCTTGCAGGAATCTACCGGCCTACAGGCGGGGAGATCTTTTATCAGGGAGAAAGAGTGCCGGATAAAAAGGATCCTTTCGGAATGCGGAAGAAAATGCAGACTGAGATCCAGATGATCTTTCAGGATTCGGGCGCTGCACTGAATCCCCGAATGAGCATACGGCAGATCATGCTGGAGCCTGTAAAGATCAGCCGCAGGATCCGTGACAGAGAAATGTTGGAGAACAGGCTTCGGGAAATCCTGAAGGAGACAGGACTGGATGAAAGCATTCTGTCGAAAAAGCCGGGAGAGCTTTCCGGCGGACAGAGACAGAGAGTTGCCATAGGAAGAAGCCTTCTCATGGAACCACGTCTTATCATTGCAGATGAACCCATCGCATCGTTGGACATTTCTATCCAGGCACAGATCGTCATGCTTTTTAAAAAGCTTCAGCAGGAAAAAAGATTTTCGTTTCTTTTTATTGCCCATGATCTGTCCATGGTACGTTTTTTAAGTGATACAACCGGTGTGATGAAAAACGGAAAGCTGGTAGAAATGGCACCTACAAAAGAGCTTTTTGAAAATCCGCAGCATCCTTATACACAGTCCCTGCTTTCTGCGATCCATATCCCGGATCCGCTGGAAGAGAGAAAACGGAGGCTGATCGAGTATGAAGAGCCACAGTCTCTTGGAGAGGGCTGGAAAGAATTATCCGCATGTCACTGTGTGAGAATATAAGAACATAATGGAATACATATGCATGACAAAATGGAATATGTAAAATCCCCCCGCCGGGGTTGTGGCAGAACAGCCGTGTTGTTAAACTTTTGTTATTCGAAATACTGAGAAACAAAGTGCGGAGAGGAAAATATGGGAAAATATATAATAAAACGGTTGCTGCAGCTGATCCCGGTCCTGATCGGGATCACATTTCTTTCTTTTGCCATGATGCGGCTTGCCGGCGGAGATGCAGTAACTTATATGTATGAAAATGCAGGCTCTGCAGTATCCCAGGAGGTCATTGATAATGCGAAGGCAGAATATGGCCTTGATAAACCATTCCTTGTACAATATGCTGCCTGGTTTGCGGGAATGGTAACCGGAGATATGGGAGAGAGCTATGTGTCTCACAGAGATGTCTATGAAACCTTTATTTCAAAGCTTCCGGCAACGATGATGCTGACTCTGTCATCGATCCTTCTTACAATTGTTCTTGCGATCCCGTTGGGAATCCTGTCAGCAGTAAAGCACAACAAATGGGTAGATTATCTGATAAGATTTTTAAGCTTTATCGGCAATTCCATGCCGAATTTTTTTGCTGCCATGGTCCTGATGTATTTTCTGTCCATCAGGCTGGGCGTTTTACCGGTAGTCACAAATACAGATCTCGGACAGAGTATTATTCTGCCGACACTGACACTGGCGATCTCCATGGCTGCAAAATATACCAGACAGGTGCGTGCCACGGTTCTGGAAGAACTGAATAAGGATTATGTGACCGGAGCCCGGGCAAGAGGGATCCGCAGTCGTGTGATCATTTGGAAGAGTGTAATGAAGGCTTCCATGCTGACGATCATCACACTGCTGGCTCTGTCCATCGGCAATCTTCTGGGAGGAACTGCCATTGTGGAAAATATCTTTATGTGGGATGGTGTCGGAAAACTGGCGGTAGATGCGATCACCATGCGTGACTATCCGATCATCCAGGCTTATGTGGCCTGGATGGCGGTTATTTATGTTCTGGTAAATCTGGTGACAGATATTATTTACCACTATCTGGATCCGAGAGTACGACTTGGAGGTGACAGAGCATGAGTGGAAAAAATAATATCACAGTCCGGAAGCAGAAGATCCGGAAAAATCATACAAAAGCAAAGCTTGTCTTTTTTCTTGTGCTCACAGTATTGCTTCTGTTTGTAGCGGCATTTGCAAAATATCTCTGCCCTTATGATCCTTATGCCCAGGATCTGGCACTTGCCCAGAAACCGCCGGGACCGGAGCATCTGCTCGGGACAGACCGTTATGGAAGAGATATGCTTTCCCGTGTGATCATAGGAAGTACGACCAGTATTTATGCAACGCTGCTCCTGGTTGCGGTGATCACTGTGGCAGGAACGGCTATTGGTGTTTTCTGTGGCTGGAAGGGCGGCAAAGCCGATACTGTTCTGATGCGTATCTCCGATCTGTTCCTGGCTTTTCCGGGACTGGTATTTGCCCTGGCAGTAGCAGGTGTTCTGGGAGGCGGTATCCAGAATGCGATCATTGCCCTGACAGTGATCAGCTGGCCGAAGTTTGCGAGACTTGCCAGAGGGCTTACTCTGACTCAGAAGGACTCTGCATATCTTATGGCGGCGAAGCTTTCCGGAAGCAGTACAGGAAAGCTTCTGCTCAAACATATCCTTCCCAATATCGCAGGCCCCATCCTTGTTACGTCAGTTCTTGATATCGGAACCATGATGATGGAGCTGGCAGGACTTTCCTTTCTCGGGCTTGGGGTAAAGCCTCCAATGGCAGAATGGGGAAGTATGATCAACGATGGAAGAAGTATGCTGCAGATTTCACCGTGGATGGTACTTGCGCCGGGAATGGCGATTTTTATTACAGTAATGATCTTTAATCTTCTGGGAGATACGATCCGGGATTATATGGATCCGAAGGAACGAAACAGGAGAAGAGGATAACAGGCACTTATAAATAAACATAATAGAGAAAGTGAGAGCGGAGATTATGAAGAAAAAGATTCTGGCAGCAGTGCTTGCAGCGGCAATGGTCATGAGCATGACAGGAGTTCCGGCAGCGGCAAAAAGCAAAGAAAAGAGAGAAGGAACTACATTTGTTTACGGAACTACCGGATATAGTGAAGAAATGGGAGATGCAGGATTAAACCCTCACGACAATTATTCCGGATGGAGCTGTCTTCGTTATGGCGTAGGAGAAACACTGTTTAAGTACAATGACAACATGGAGGTAGAGCCATGGCTTGCTACAGACTATGAATTTACAGACGATAATACAGTAAAGATCACCCTTCGTGATGGTGTGAAATTTTCCAGCGGAAGAACCATGGACGGAGAAGCGGTAAAGGAATGTCTGGAAGATCTGATCGCAAACCATGACCGTGCACCTTACGATATGAAGATCGATAAGATCGAAGCAGATGGAATGACAGTAACGATCCATACTTCCGAACCATGTCCGGCACTGATCAATTATCTCGGTGACCCGTATGGTGCCATCATTGATATGGATTATGGCGTACAGGGAGAGGGTGGCTCTGCAAATGTGGCAGGAACAGGCCCCTATGTTGCAACAGAGGTATCCCCAACAGAGATCAAGCTGGTAAAAAATGAGGATTACTGGGGCGGAGATGTAAAGGTAGACAACGTTATCGTAAAATCCTTCTCAGACGGAAGTGCCCTGACAGCAGCATTACAGACAGGCGATATACAGGGAACCTATGGACTTCAGTATGATAACTATGCGCTTTTTGACGGAAATCCGGACTATCAGATCAGCTCTGTAGCAACAAGCCGATGCTTCTTCGGACAGTTTAATATGAAGTCTGAACTGATGCAGGATCAGAATGTGAGAAAAGCCATTGAGATGGGAATCGATAAGGACGGCTTCTGCAGTGTGATCATGGAAGGACGAGGTGTTCCGGCAGTGGGAGCCTTCCCAAGCAGCTTTTCCTATGGAAACGATGCAGTAAAGGCACCGTCCTATGATCCGGAAGAGGCGAAAAAGCTTCTGGAAGAATCCGGATGGACAGATACGGATGGAGATGGCTATGCAGATAAGGACGGAAAGAAGCTGTCCATCACATGGCTGACCTATCCGACCCGTCTGGAACAGCCTAAGCTTGCAGAATATGCACAGTCCACTTTAAAGGACATCGGAATTGAGGTCGATGTCAACAATACAGCAGACCATGCGACGTATGCAAAGAATGGAGAATTTGATGTATATGTAAGCTCGCTTACAACTGCACCTACCGGTGATCCGGAATATTTCTTCACAAGTACAGTTGTATCTGATGCTGCCAAAAATTATGGCAAATACAGCAATTCGGATCTTGATGATATCGTAGCGAAGCTGCATGAGACCTTTGATACAGATGAGAGAGGCAAGCTTGCTGTGGAAGCACAGCAGACCATTTTGGATGATGATGCGTATTTCTTTGTTTCTCATCTGAACATGGGACTTGTGTCAAAGTCAAATGTGTCAGGGCTGACTGCACATCCATGTGATTATTACGAGATCACGGCAGATCTGGAAGTGAAATAAGATGGGATCATTGTTGAAGCTTGAGCATGTGACGATCTGCTACAACGGAGAACCGGTTGTACATGATGTGGATCTGGAACTGAATAAAGGAGAGATCCTGGGTGTGGTAGGCGAATCCGGAAGCGGAAAAAGTACCATTATCAAGGCAATCATGGGACTTCTGGGAAATGAAGGCATGGTGACAGAAGGGGATATCTGGTACAAGGGAAAAAATGTGGTGGATATGCCGGAAAAAGAATTACGCAGACTTCTGGGCCCTGAGATCGCCATGGTCTTTCAGGATTCAGGGGCAGCTCTTTGTCCCATCCGCACCGTAGGCGATCAGATCTATGAGAGTATGCGGGAGCATGAAAGGATCAGCCGTAAGGAATGTGCGGAGCGTGCCGTCCGGATGATGGCTAAGATTGGCCTCAAGGATGGGGAACGTGTTTTGCAAAGCTATCCCTTTGAATTGTCCGGCGGCATGAATCAGCGTGTGGGAATCTGTATTTCCATGCTGCAGAATCCGTCGCTTCTTCTGGCAGATGAGCCTACCAGTGCCCTGGATGTAACCATACAGAAACAGGTAGTTGAGGAAATGCTGCTGATGCGTGAGGAATACGGAACAGCCATGATCGTTGTCACACACAACATTGGTGTGGTGGAAAAAATGGCAGATAAGGTTCTGGTACTGAAAAACGGAAAGGTGAGGGAATACGGAAAAACAGCTCAGGTTCTGACAGATCCGGAGGATCCCTATACAAAAGAGCTTATGAGTTCGGTACCTCGTCTGAGACGTACAGGTACCGGAAATGGAGGCAGATGATGACAGAAAATAAAAACATTCTGGAAGTGCATCATTTGAAAAAAAGCTTCACCACCGGTAAAAAATCCTTCATGGCTGTAGAAGACATAAGCTTTTCTCTGAAAACGGGGGAAGTATTAGGAATCGTAGGGGAATCCGGCTCAGGAAAAAGCACTGTGGCGAAGATGATCACACATCTGACAGAACCCACCGCCGGAGAAATTTTTCTCATGGAAAAGGATATCACACATGCAAGGGGAAAAAATCTCCGTGAAATCTACCGGAAAATGCAAATGATTTTTCAGACACCGGCAGAATCCTTTGACTCCAGATGCACTCTTGGGGACGGAATCGGGGAAAGTCTCCGGAATATGGGGATAAGTAAGAAGGAAACCAGGAACCGTGTGGAAAAGCTTCTGCTTACCTGCGGACTGACTCCGGAATATGCAGAGCGGTATCCCCATCAGGTCAGCGGAGGGGAGTGCCAGAGAGCGGCTATTGCCAGAGCCCTGGCTGTGGAACCCAGAGTGCTGATCTGTGATGAAGCAACCAGCGCCCTGGATGTGACTGTGCAGAAACAGATCATGGAGCTGCTTCAGAAGTTAAAAAAAGAAAAACAGCTGTCCTTTCTTTTTATCTGCCATGACCTGGCCCTTGTCCAGCTGTTCTGCGACCGGGTGATCGTGATGCATGACGGACATGTGGAAGAGGAAGGGACACCGGAAGAGATCATTGAGCATCCGAAGACAGAGTATACGGAGCAGCTGATCCGGTCGGTGCTGTGATAATGACAGATAAAAACAAAAGAACGAAGTCCTCAGTAGTGCGAATACTGAGGGCTTTTTTGCAGGTTACACGTTGACGCATTTTCCCTCACCCGATATAATTAAAAAAGAATTGAAACCGGATGAAAACGGAATAAATATAGAGGAGACCACGAAAAATGGCAGAAAATTTACAGATCAGACTGGCAGATCCCGGTGAGGCGGATCGTCTGGCAGAGATCGAGGCAATCTGTTTTCCACCTGCGGAGGCAGCAAGTCATGAGGAAGTTGTGAAGCGTATGGGAGCATTCCCGGAGAATTTCGTTATAGCAGTAAAGGATGAGCAGATCGTAGGCTTTATCAACGGAGGAACCACAGATAAACCAGTACTCCCGGATGAATTTTATCATGATATCACTCTTCACAGAAAGGACGGGGACATCCAGACGGTATTCGGACTGAATGTGATCCCGGAATACCGTCATCAGGGGATCGCCGGAGAGCTTGTGGAATATTTCAAGGAGCTTGCGAAAGAGCGCGGAAAAAAAGCCCTGATCCTTACCTGCAAGGAGCATATGATCCCATTCTATGAGAGCCACGGACTGAAGAAGCTGGGTGTGGCAGATTCCTGTCATGGCGGAGCAACCTGGTATGATATGCAGATCTGGTTCTGAGAAATGAAGACAGTAACAGAAGAAAAAAGAAGAGTCAGCTGCAGAAACAAAGGTCAGCTGAATAAGAAACCAGAGGAAAAATAAATGAGAATACGAATGTACAATGTGGGATTCGGAGACTGTTTCTGTATCCGTGACAGAAAAAGCAGCCTGCTTGTGGATTTCGGGGCAGCCAACAGCAAGATCGAAGGGCGGCCACGGAGAGAGGTCTTTGATGTGATCATCTCAGACCTTACCACTATCCGCAAAAAAAATCTGCTTCTGACACATTTTCATCCGGACCATGTTTCCGGATTGCTTTATATGATGCGTTACCGAAGAGATGCCTACGAATTTGAAAAGATCTATCTTCCGGATGTATTTTCCGGTCCGGAAATGAAATACACACTGGCGCTTCTGCTCCTTGCGGATGTGACAAAAAAGGCCAGCCTTCCCGGAAGACGTGTCAGCCTTTTTGCCCTTGCAGAAGCTCTTTGCGCCAGAAGGGTAAAGATCGACCTTTTATCCAGAGGCTCAGAGTTTGAGGGAAAATATACAGCGCTCTGGCCGGATCTCAGGGAAGTCAGCCGGGAAACGGAGGACGTATTTAATTCCCTGATCGAGAATCATGAAAATGCAATGACCGAGCTTGTGAACATTGCGGAGGAGGTACGTCAGCTGTTCCTGTCCATGACAGAGGAGATGCCGGAAGCAGAGCAGAAATCTGCTCCACTGTCTGAGGCATCTTTGGTGGAAGAGGATACAGAGGAATCCGAGCGCTCTTTGACAGGACAGACAGAGCCTGGTGGGGAAAACGAAGGATATACGCAGGAGAAGCTGGAGCTTATAATGGAAGATACAGGCGCAGCAGCTGAGGATACAGCAGAGGCTCCGGAAGAAGCCGAAAAAGAGAGAGCACGTCGCCTTAAACCGGAAAAGCTGGAAAAGAAATTCCGTGAATTACAGGCAACCGGAGAATTTCAGGCACTTCTGGAAAGTGCGGAAAAACAGGGGCATTTTCTGCGTCAGTTCCGCCACAAGATCAGTCTGGCATTTCAGAATACCGGCGACGGAGAGCTGAATCTTCTGTTTACCGGAGATGTACAGCCACAGTACATGAGGATGATCGCAGAAAACTATGATGGGAGGATTCCGCTTCATGAGCATTACTGGTGTATCAAGGTACCACATCATGGTACGGAATCCCATTTCTTTGATTTCAGCAGCTTCTCCCCGGAGAATATGATGATCCCCAACGGAGCCTACTACGACAACAGCAAGAAGAAATCCAAGAATCAGCGCACTTCCATGCAGTACGGCGGTTTATTTTATATTAATGACGCGCATATGTATTGTTCCAACTGTGACTGCTGTGACAGCTACGAAAATGGATGTTCCTGCAGGGAATACGATGTGATCTCACCGGCTTATTATAAGGATATCTGAGCCAGACAAATAAAGGGGAAAAAATAATCAAACTCAAAGTTACTATGTTAAAAGTAAGAAATTGTAAAACCATTAATGGTAGGGAATATTACGGAAACTACAGTGTAGTAAAATAGTAGAGGATGTATATAAAAAAGTAGGAACTTTTCTAAAATAATTGGGATTAGTTCCTACTTTTCTACATTATATATATATTAGATAGTTCTCTTTAAGAGACTATATAAATCCCTTAAAGATGATTTTCAACATTTGCTTATCCACGTATTCTGTTTAAAAAAGGAGTGGGATACGAATGAAGGATGGACTGCAAGGGGATACGATCAGGAAAGCACGGATAGAAAATGAAATGACGCAGGAACAGTTGGAAGAAGAAATAAATATTAGTCCTACACATATGAAACGTATTGAAAGTGAGCATAGAAAACCGTCAGTAGAGGTACTGTTTGCTTTAGCAGATACATTAAATTTTTCTATAGATGCTTTGCTTATGGAAGCGCAGCCTGTTAAACATCAGAAACGCATGAATGAATTGAATCTTATGATGGATAAGTGTACGGATGAAGAATTGGATGTGTTTATAGCTGCTCTGCGTGAATTGATGAAACATAAAAGATAAAGAAGGAAAGGCCGTTTTCTCTTATTACAGAGGAAAGGCCTTTTATTTTATGCTTCTAATTTTTTAATTTCTTTTTTTATAAAATCTGCAGTTTCTTCTGGAGTGGCCAGATAAGAATTATATTCATTATTAAGATTTTCTATATAATCAATAAAAATAGATAAGAATCCAGACTCATTGATTAAAAGATACATTGTTTGTTCATTAGAGTTTTCAAATGAGAGATAACCAGATTGAGTATTCACACATAAATGAAGATTTATAGGTAGTTGATCTAACGGTTTTTTGAGAAGATGATAGTGCCCTGAGAGGCAGTAAGGAAGAAGTGCTTTAAGCATTGAAAGGCGTTCTTCTGGTAAAAAAGGCCGGGCAAACTCAGAAGGTATTTCATAAAGACATCCTGTATATATAAAATGTTCAATTCCCTTTTCTGTAAAATAAATATGCATATCCTGGCTTTCAATTGTATGAAGTGCTTTTTTGAAAAAAGATCTAATCAGAGGAAGCAGCTGTTCGCGTTCTGATATTTGAGGTCGAAGTGCGTTTTCTATAATATTTTCAGATATAAAAGGTGTGAAGCAGGACTCTGGTTGCAAAACGTAGTTAGGAGCAGTTTGGACTGCAATACTGTTAAGAAATGTGAGATTCTCAGGACTCATATGAAAAACCTGAAATAGTGAAGAACATTTCTCTTGGATTGAATTATATAATTCATGAAACTGAGAGACTAAATTAACGTCTTTAAAAAATATACCAGATTGTAAGTCAGATGATAAAGACATTGCATAATCTGTAGTAAGAATTAAGTAAGGAAAAATATTCATATTATAAAAATGTGAATGTACATTATCATAAAAACAGTATGCCTGATAGTTTAAAGATTGTGAATAAAGAGGAAATATTGTTTTTAAATATTCCAAATTACAGGATTTGTTATCGGTCGTGAGCGAATTAGTTTTATTTAAACAAAAAATATGATGTATTTCTAATGAGTCAGGAAAATCCATGCTAGCTAACAAAGAAAATAAAAATTTGTTATCGGGTTGGAGAAGTAAATGAATCAATCCGTTTTTTCTGGAAGCTTCTTTTGAAAAGATAATTCTTAGAATGCGATTGATTTCAAATTGTGTATGTAATGGAAAACAGGGAGCGTCTTCTAAAGTTTTTTCTAAAATATTGTTTGAAAATTCATTTTCGGAAATCTTGAGTTGGGTTGAGAAAATATCAGGAAAATGTATGAAGAATTCTTCTACGCTTTTTCTTCTGTAATAGGAGCTTGGGGTGGTAAGACTGATATGATAAGTTTCTGAAAACTTTTGATATTCAGAAGGCGTTAACTGGAAAAATTCAGCCATTTTCACAAAAATTTCATGTTTTGGGGGACGCCGAGTTCCGTTGATGATTTTGTACATGGTGGAACGATCTATATTGCAATATTTGATAAGGGAATTGACACTCATATTTTCTTTGGAATGTATTAAATTTTTTAAAAAATCTGAAAATTCTGTCATCAATAAATTCTCCTAAACGCTATTTTTCTCTTTTAGAGATATTATAAATCTCTAAAAGAGAAAATACAAGAAAAAAGCTGTCCACAAGAATGCCACGGATTGATAAAGATAAGATAGAAATAAATAATAAAAGATATATTAAACAAGGAGGATGGGAATGTACATATTTTTCTTTTTTGATTTGGGACTAATTGGAGCTGCTATGTTGGTTTTAATAGTGTTAGGTATAACAACGGTAGGAACTCTGGGAGAGTGGATTGCAGAAAATTATGTTATTGTTATGGCGATAATATTATTGGTAAGCGTTATAAAAACTCTGATTTTGGGAAAGGAAGCAAAACATGGACCAGGAAATTAAAGAAGGAACATTTAATAGTTGCTTTTATTTATCTGAGGTGAAATTACCTGATAGTATAACATCTATTGAAAGAGGTGCTTTTGACGTGTGTAGTGAATTATCCAAAATTGTATTACCTGAAAAATTGAAAAAATTAGGGAAATCTGTTTTTTATTCTTGTGATAAATTATCAGAGATTACTATTCCATCAAGTTTAACGAAGATAGATCAGGGCGCATTCGAAATGTGTGATAATTTAAAAATAGTTTATTATACGGGAAGTGAGAAATTATGGAAAAAAATCAATATAGGTGATGATAATGAGGCATTATTAGATACAGAGATTCAATATAATAATTGAAACTAAAGGGGGATTTAAGAATGAAAATCAGTTGTAAAAGATTAGTTATAGTAACAGTTTGTTTGTTAATATTTATTACCTTCCCATTAAAGATAAATGCTTCATCAAAGTTAGAAGAGCCAAAAATAAAAAGTATAAATTCAGTAAATGCTAGATATTTAAAGATAACTTGGAAAGAATGCCAGAATGTTTCAGGTTATATTATTTATCGTGATAATAAGAAACTGAATGAAATAAAAAATAGAAGAAAAACAACTTGGATAGATAAAAAGGTTGAATTTGGAAAGAAGTATAAATATTCAATAAGATCGTACAAGACATATAAGAATAAACGCATATATAGTGCGAGAAGCAAAAATGTTACAGGAAGTATTAAATTAGGTTCGCCTAAATTAACCCCAATTAAATATTGGAGCTCGGCAGCACCCTCTGCATCTGGACAAGAATATAGAACAACTTGGAAAAAAGTACAAAATGCTGATGGATATATAGTGGAAACAAAAGAATATGGTTGGGATGGAAGTAATGGATATAGTTATTTAAAGAGGACAAAACAAACATATGCATCTATTCAATTTTCAGATGTTTACAAATTTGGATTCAGAGTAAGGGCATATAAAGTTGTCAAAGGGAAAAATGTTTATGGGCCATACAGTCAATGGGTGTGGAAAAAAATGTATTAATAAAAATATTTAAAATAAGAGGGAGAATATGAAGAGAGAAAGAACAGTAAACAATAGTATTAAATATATGATAATGGGTGTTGTTTTTATAATGACGTTAATTGTGTCAACTCAAACAACGGTATTGGCTGCTAAGAGTAAATCTTATTCATTAGTAGTCAGTGGTGCAGGAACTTGGAATGGCGATAAGGATGGAATGGTAAAAATTTTACAGAAAAATACATTATTCCTTGAAAATTCTGTATATACATTTTGCTATGATACAGATACAGGAGGAACACGAAAAGATTCTTATCAAAAGGCAATTGATACTGCGTATAGAAATTGTACGAAAAATGATACGGCATTCTTTTTCCATAGTGGGCATGGAATGGAGGGACTTACTAAGGGCATGGGGATTTTGCTGAAAAACAGCAAAAAAATAGGCAATGATAGCATTCCACTTTCTTGGTATGGATATAAGGAACTTCTAAATAAGCTTGGAAGTGTTAATTGTAAACATATGGTTGTGATTATTCATGCATGCGAATCTGGTGCAGTTCAGCAGGCATATAATAAACTTTCGGCAGACAAGAAGAATAAGATTTCTCTATTCTGGTCATCGAAAAAGAATGAGCCGAGCTATAAAAATGAGAGCTTACCCTACTCTGTATACGGACAAGCAGTTATTCAAATGATGGGGTATAACGGAGAAATTGGAGGAGATCAGAATAAAGATGGTGTTTTAACTGTAAAAGAGTTAGGGGTATCAATAAATGGATATATTGATAAAGTAAGTGAATATCATAAAGTTCCATCAAAAAAATATCAAACACCGGGATACTGTTCAGAAAAAAATAAAAATACACCAATATATAGCTTAGCATCTGCAAATTCGGGATTAGGAAAGATAAAAACTCCTCAGATTAAAAAAATTGATAATTCAAAGCAAAATAAAATTGAAATAACATGGGATAAAATTTCAGGAGTATCTGGATATGTGATATATACTTCAAATACAAAAAAAATAAAGTATACAAAATGTAAAACAATAAAAGGTAGTTTGTCAAAAACAATAATTAATATTGGAAATGGAAAATCCATGTATGTAAAAATACGTGCATTAAAAAAGAAAAATGGCAAATATGTATATAGTGGATTTTCCAATGCAAAAAAGGTAACAGAAATAGGCGGTATATGGTATCAGAAAGTTCTTAAAAGCAAAAATGGAAGATATAATGTACAGAGATGTTTTGGCCAAGATCTACAGAAGTGTATAGCGAATAGAAATGAATTTACATATTATCAGGTGACAGATATAAATAAAGATGGTATAAAAGAATTAATTCTTCATTCAGATATAAATTCGCCGTATGATGGAAATTATATATTACTTTTAACATACTATAATAATAAAGTGAAACCGTTACTTTACGTGGGCGGTAGTGGGAAACGAGGAGGTTATTATATATCCGGAAAGAATTTCATCGTGAAGATGGGTGGCAGTGATTTTTATTATTTGGGATATTTTACGATAAAAGCAGGAAAATTAGTAGTAACAAGACAGTTACAATATACAATGGAAAAGAATAGAACAGAATATAAGGAAATATGTTATTATAATAAACGGAAAATTACATATACAGAATATTCGAATTTGCGTCAGAAATATAATACTAATGGGTTAAAAGAGATATCATTTAAACAAATAACAGTATAAAAATCAAAATAAAAGGGGCTATGGAAACATAGCTTCTTTTTGTTGAGAAAAGGATGTACATATTGAATATAGGAAATTATAATAATATGCAAAAGATTTACAGAGGCTTTTGAAAAGAATACAGGAGGGAAAATTTTGAAGCAGATCGCAGATTTACACATCCATTCCAGATTTTCCATGGCAACAAGCAGAGACGGGACCGTGGAGATGCTGGATCTGTGGGCCAGGAAAAAGGGGATTACGCTGATTGGAACGGGAGATATGACACACCCTGTCTGGAGGCAGGAACTGAAAGAAAAGCTGATTCCGGCAGAGCAGGGGCTGTTCCGGCTGAAAGAAGAGTATATTTTGCCGGAGGCCGCCCGGTATCCGGGAAAAGCACCCAGTTTTGTTCTGTCCGGTGAGATCAGTTCCATCTATAAAAAAGGTGGCAGAACCAGGAAAGTGCACAGCCTGATCCTGCTTCCCGGATTCAAAGAAGCGGATGATTTTGCCGCAAGGCTGGAAAAGATCGGAAATATACACTCAGACGGGCGTCCGATCCTTGGCTTGCCCTGTCATGATCTTCTGGAGATCATGCTGGAAGTCAGTGAGGAAGGCATGTATATTCCGGCGCATATCTGGACGCCACATTTTTCCCTGTTTGGGGCAAAGTCCGGTTTTGATACCATAGAAGAGTGCTTTGAGGATCTGACTCCGTACATTCATGCACTGGAAACCGGACTGTCCTCAGATCCGGCGATGAACTGGCAGATTTCGGCGCTGGATGGCTATCAGCTGGTGTCCCATTCGGATGCACATTCACCGTCGAAGCTGGGAAGGGAAGCGGATCTTCTGGATATAGAGCTTTCCTATCAGGGATTGTGGGATGCAGTGCAGAACGGAAAAGGTCTTGAAGGGACGATTGAATTTTTTCCGGAAGAGGGAAAATATCATTTCGACGGTCACCGGAAGTGCGGCGTGTGCCTGAGCCCGAAAGAAGCAGAGATGTATAACGGTATCTGCCCGATCTGCGGAAAGAAGCTGACTATGGGTGTGGATCACCGGATCCTGCAGTTATCTGACCGTGACGAGAGTTCAGCGGCCATGCCGGAAAGCGGCCGTCCTTATGAAAGCCTGATGCCGCTGCCTGAGGTGATCTCCGCATGCATGGGATTTTCCACGGCAAGCAAAAAAGTTCAGGGACAGTACGAGGCGCTGCTTGAAAGACTGGGTGCGGAATTTACCATATTGAGAGAGGTTCCGCCGGAAGATATCCGAAAAGCCGGCGGAGAAGTTCTGGCGGAAGGCATCCGGCGGCTCCGTGCAGGAGAAGTGGTGCGGAAACCGGGATCTGACGGAGAATATGGAAAAATAGAATTGTTTTAAGCGAATCAGATAAGTTCTCTGCGGGGTTGCGAATATCGGCTTGATCCAATTAAGAAAATTTCTGAAATGGTGTGAAAAGAAGCAGCTGTTAAATATTTATGTATTGTGAAGAGTATTGCCGGTCATAGCGTGAGCTGCAAAAGGTAAAAGGCGATAATGATAAAGGATTGGAGCAGGATAGAGATCATGAAAGAAAAAATCGGCATTATATCAGACACTCACGGTCTTTTGCGGCCTGAGGTACTGGAAATCTTAAAAGACTGCAAATACATTCTTCATGCCGGAGATGTCAATAAAGACGAGATCCTGGATGTGCTGCGTTCCATGGGGAATCTCTATGTGGTCCGTGGAAATAATGATAAAGACTGGGCGGAAAATCTCCGCACCAGTCTAAGCTTTACCATTGGCGGCGTGAAATTTTTTATGGTCCATAACAAAAAAGACGTTGCGTGGGAGCTGGGGGACACACAGGTGGTCATCTTCGGGCATACTCACAAATATTTTGAGAAGATGATCGATGGCAGACTGTGGCTGAATCCGGGAAGCTGTGGAAGAAGCCGTTTTGGCGGAGAGGTTACCATGGCGGTGATGACTGTGGAGGATGGCAAATATCAAGTGGAAAAAATCATTTTGGCGGAAAATTCCAGGAAATGATAAAAATTTTGTTTAAAGATCCTTTTGTGTGGATATGTTTCCGGGGATTACTGGAATACGCTGATGCATAAAAGGATTTTTTGTATTTTATTGGATACAATCCTTGTAATTTTGGATTTGTAGCGTATAATAAAAAAACGTTTAAAACAAAAGTGGTCTTACCACTTTTGAAAAATTCGTTTGAGCGCAGACTGTGAACGCAGCTGCGTTCATGAGTATGCAGTAAAGCAAAATATGAATATGCGCTTTACATGAATCAGGAGGGATGCAACATGAAGCATGTGCAGCAGTTCAGCATCATCCTGTTGATTTCCGTCATTGGAGAATTACTGAAAACCTTTCTTCCGCTTCCGGTACCGGCCAGTGTCTATGGATTGATCATTATGCTGGTGGCTTTGCTCACAGGTATTCTGAAGCTGGATCAGGTCAAAGGTGCGGCAGATTTTCTGGTTGAGATCATGCCGGTGATGTTTGTGCCGGCTGGTGCGGGACTGATCACAGCCTGGAGTACTCTGAAACCGATCTGTGTACCGGTTCTCATCATGACGTTTATCAGCACGGTGATCGTAATGGTCGTAACAGGAAAAGTAACACAGGGAGTGATTCGTATGGGAAAGAGAGGAACTGAAAAATGATGGAATTCATAAAAAACTCCGCATTTTTCGGAGCAATGATAAGTCTGATCGCCTATGAGATCGGTCTGATCCTGAAAAAGAAGTTTAAAATGGCGATCTTTAATCCGCTTTTGATCTCGATCATCTGTGTTATCGGTGTTCTTTTGATCTTCCATATTGATTATGATGATTACAATGAAGGTGGAAAATATATCAGCTATCTGCTGACCCCGGCAACAGTCTGTCTGGCAGTGCCCCTTTATGAGCAGATCCATCTGCTGAAAAAAAATCTCAAGGCAGTGGCTGCCGGGATCTTTTCCGGAACGCTGGCCGGGCTTTGCAGCATTCTGCTTATGGCGAAATTGTTTGGCTTTGATCATCAGGAATATGTCACTATGCTTCCGAAGTCTATCACAACCGCTATCGGAATGGGTGTTTCCGAGGAGCTTGGCGGTATCGTGACCATCACCGTTGCTGTGATCATCATCACAGGAGTTCTGGGAAATATGATCGCAGAGGTTGTCTACAAGATCGCAAAGATCGAGGAGCCGATCGCAAGAGGTCTTGGACTTGGAACATCTGCCCATGCTATCGGAACAGCCAAAGCCATGGAGCTTGGACCGGTAGAAGGAGCTATGAGCAGCCTTGCCATTGCCGTAGCCGGATTGCTTACGGTTGTAGGTGCGTCTGTGTTTGCGGGAATGATGTAAAAGCAGATATCATAGGATTTCAAATGCCCTTTCAAAGTGTTACATTTTACAAGTCTGTCGTTTACGGCAGGCTTTTTTTGTTGTTCGTTGGTAATATCCCGCGAAGCGTGTTGCTGAGAATGGAGTGAACAGCAACGCTTTTTTCCAATGCGTCGTAAAACCCCTTGCTTCAGCTATGGGGATATAAGACGCGTCCATCGAATTTATATTCTGACCTGTAAGTGGGGACTGGCTGACAGTGGTGTGCTGAAATAAATAGCGGCTGCGGATAAAAAAAGAATGCTGTTTGTCGGAGTGACCGGCAGGCAGCATTCTTTTTTTGTGAATCTTAAAGACGAACATATTTTTGTATAAAATAAACAAATGTTCGAAAAAACCATATTTGTACCGTTTTATTGGACTAAAAATGAGCTATAATGCAAATATACAGAAAATATGTTTGGAAAATATGTTCGATAAATCGTGAGGCGAACATAGGACAGGGAGGATGGATCTTATGTGGAATACAGAGAGCAGCAGGAAGGCAGTATTGGCAGAAGGAAGATATGTGGAAGCTGAGAACGGACATTGCGGCAGACAGAAGCTTTCCTCAGGAATGGCAATGGTACTGGGCGCACTTCTTACAATGGAGATCATGCTTGGCGGGGCGATGCTGTTTAATTTTGATTTCCGCGGAGCAGATATCGTTGCTGTTGTATTGTCATTCATGGTATTATATTTTGCAGTGGTAGCATCACTGACAGACAAGTAGCAGAACGGAGGAGAAAGGATGCCAAGGGTCTTTAACCAGAAGATTAAAATTTTATATCTGATGCGCATTTTTCTGGAGCAGACGGACGAAGAGCATCCGATGTCTGTGAAGGAGCTGATCGCCTATCTGAATAGTCTGGGGATCAGTGCAGAGCGTAAGACTGTCTATGATGATATTGAAACCCTGCGGAATTTTGGAATGGATATCCTGAACCGGCGGGAGCACCCGGCCGGTTTTTATCTTGCCAGTCGGGAATTTGAGCTTCCGGAGCTGAGACTTCTGGTGGATGCAGTACAGTCCTCCAGATGTATCACTCATGGGAAATCCCGACAGCTGATCAGGAAGCTGGAGAGCCTTGCCAGTGTTTATGAGTCCAGACAGCTGCGGCGACAGGGATTTGCAGAGAACCGTATCCGGACTATAAACGAGAATGTGTATTACAGTATTGATATGATCCAGCGTGCATTAACTGAGGACAGGCAGATTTCTTTTCAATATTGTGAATGGACTGTGGAGAAGAAACTGCGTCCGGAGAATGAGGGAGAACGATATTCGGTCAGTCCCTGGGGACTTGTATGGCAGAATGAGGAGTATTATCTGATCACTTACGACGAGAAGTGTGGAAGGGTTAAGCAGTATCAGGTAGATAAGCTCCAGCAGATCCGTATAGAGAAGGAGGTGCGACGCGGCAGAGAATTTTTTGAGAATTATGATATAGGGGAGCTGACATCCAGGACCTTCGGGATGTTTGGCGGCAGAGAAGTAACCATATGTCTGGAAGCACATAACCGCTTGGTCGGGGTGGTGCTGGATCGGTTTGGCAGAGATATTATGATACACAGGAAGGATCCTGAACATTTCAAAACACTGGTTCGTGTAAATATCAGTGACCAGTTCTTTGGCTGGATAGCCAGTCTTGGCCCGGATGCGGTGATCGCGTCACCGGATGAGGTTCGCGATAAGTACCGGGAATTTCTTGAGAAAAGTCTTTCTAATTACAAATGATAAATATATGATAAAGAAAATCTGTATAATAAAGATTCAGGAAAATTCATTCCTGAGTCTGCAGGTTTTCAACAGAAATAATATATAAAAAAATAAATGAAAACAGACAAAAATGAGAAAAATTATATAATAGCTGTATCTGAAATATAAAAATAATATAGATAGCATATGTAAAAAAGATAATAGACATCGCGATGTTTAAGTGCTATAATGCTTTCGACTCTTAGGAGGGATAAATTTTGCCATTTCAGGCAGATTACGGACGGTGAAGATATGACTGTAAAAGCAAGAATGCTGAAGCTTCTGGAGCAGCACGAGAATGAACTGATATCCGGAGAGGCGGCAGCAGCAGAACTAAACTGCACACGGGCAGCCATCTGGAAAGCTGTGAAATCCCTTCGTGAAGAGGGATATACCATAGAAGCTGGACCAAACAAAGGCTATGTGCTTCGAGGAGGCAGCCGTTTATCGGAAGAAGGAATACGGCTTTACCTCGATCATCCGGATGTCCCTGTAAAAATATACAGAGAACTGGATTCTACAAACCGGGCAGCCAAGGAGGCTGCATTTTCAGGAGAAGCAGGTCATGGTGCACTGATACTGGCGCGCAGACAGAAAAGCGGAAGAGGCCGAAGAGGCCGAAGTTTTTATTCTCCTGAAAATGCAGGACTTTATATGAGTATCGTTCTAAGACCTGACCGAACTCTGAAGGAAGGACTCCTGATCACTACAGCTGCGGCAACTGCAGTGTGCCGTGCAGTGAAGAAAATCTGCGGGATCGACCTTGGGATCAAATGGGTCAATGATCTGTATCTTCATAATAAGAAAGTGTGTGGGATACTGACAGAGGCTGTTACAGACTTTGAAAGCGGGAACATTGAGTTTGCAGTTGTAGGAATTGGTTTGAATCTGTATATGCCGGAAGATGGGTTTCCTGAAGATATACAGGAAACGGCTGGAGCATTATTTGAAAACAGGAATGACGCAGAGCATATAAACTGCAGTATTCTTGTGGCTGAGATCGTCAATCAGCTTCTCATGGAAGTGGAGACTCCGGGACTTTCCAGAGAATATACAGAAAATAATATCATTCCTGGAAACATGATCGTGATCACAGACGGACAGTGTACAAGGGAAGCTTATGCAGAATCCATAGCACCAGATGGAAGGCTTCTTGTGAGAGAACAGGATGGTTCAGAAACCCTGCTTTCTTATGGAGAAGTATCTGTACGCAGGAAGTCGGATCAAGGTTAATTGAAATGAATTGTATATTTTGTATAAAAAACAGATTCTTTTTTGTGCAAAACAGGCAAAAATAATATTGACATTCTGGAAATGCGGAGTAAAATAAAGTCAACTACAAGGCGTGGTCATACCAATTATAAAAAGATACGATCAGCGCCAAGAGAAAAGGAGGGAGAAAAACGGGAGATTTATCAAGTACACTGGCAGAAGAACTAAACAGTAAGACAGCCTTTACCATTCCGGCGTTTGGTGGAATACCAATTGCAGAATGCGTGGTAGTCACATGGGTCATCATGGCGGTTCTTGTGATTCTGTCTCTGATCTTAGTTCGGAATCTCAGTGTGGAAAATCCGGGTAAGAAGCAGCTGCTTCTGGAGACCGGGGTAAGTTTTCTTCAGGATTTCTTCATGGGTATCCTTGGAGAAGAAGGCAAACAGTATGTGCCTTATTTGATGTCAACCGTAATTTACATCGGAATAGCCAATATCGCAGGCGTATTTGGTTTTACACCACCAACGAAGGACATGAATGTTACCATTGCGCTGGCGCTGATGAGCATTATTCTGATCGAGTATGCAGGCTTTCATAAAAGGGGACTGAAGGGTTTCCTGAAAAGCTTTGCGGAGCCGGTTCCGATCATGCTTCCGATCAACATTCTGGAAATAGCGATCAGACCTACATCTCTCTGCATGCGGTTGTTCGGTAATGTTCTGGGAAGCTTCGTAGTTATGAAGCTGCTGGAGTTTGTTTGTCCGGCCATTCTTCCCATACCATTCAGCCTGTATTTTGATTTCTTCGACGGATTCATACAGGCGTATGTATTTGTATTCTTAACATCCTTGTTCATTAAGGAAGCAATTGAGTAGTGAAGCGGAAGATCCGCTTGATCTAAAAATGAAAAAAATTGTATTTTACAGGAGGAAAAAACTATGTTAATCGCAATTGGTGCAGCTATCGCAGTTCTTACAGGTATTGGAGCAGGTATTGGTATCGGTCTTGCAACATCTAAAGCAGTAGAAGCTATCGCAAGACAGCCAGAGGCAGAGAGCAAGATCAGTAAAGCACTTCTTCTTGGATGTGCTCTTGCAGAGGCAACAGCTATTTACGGTTTCGTAATCGGTCTTCTGATCATCATCATGCTTGGCTAATAGGTAAAGACGAGATACTAATTCAGGATTAAGAGAGGCAGGTGGACCAGGTGATTAAAATTGATATCAACCTTGTCTTTACTATTATAAACCTGATCGTTCTTTATCTTTTAATGAAGAAGTTCCTTTTTGGCCCGATCATTGGTGTTATGGAGAAGAGAAAAGCTATGATCGATGAGCAGTTTGCTTCAGCAGAGAAGACAACTACTGAAGCAAACCAGCTGAAAGGACAGTATGAGGATGCACTGAAATCTGCGAAGGAGGAATCCTTCAGTATTGTAGAGCAGGCTAAGGACGAGGCAAAAGTACAGGCAGACAGCATCGTGAAGAGAGCTAATGATCAGGCTGGTCAGATTCTTGAGAAAGCAAGAAGAGATATCAGCACTGAGCAGGAAGCTGCTATGAAAGCGATGGAAGGCAAAGTGGCTGAGCTGGCAATGGATGCAGCATCCAGAATCATGGGAAAAAAGAACGACGAAGCACAGGATATGTCCCTATATGACCAGTTTTTAGAAGGAGCAGGTGATCCTCATGACAGAGATGTCCATTAATTATGCAAAAGCATTATACGGTCTTTCTGTCCCGGGGGAGGCAATCTGCGAAACAGGAAGGATTTTTAAGAATACACCTGAGATAGGTAAGATGCTTGAAAATCCACTTGTTTCCCTCAAAGAAAAAGAACAGGTAATAGAGCGGGTTTTTCCGCAGGAAATGAAGAGTTTTCTTAAAGTAACGTGTAAGTATCAGAAGATTGACAGAATCGGAGAGATCCTTGAAGCTTATGATGCTTACAGCCGGGAACAGAAAGGAATTCTCAAGGCAGAGCTTCTTTATGTAACACGTCCTGCCGAAGAGCAGGAAAATAAGATGAAGGAGTTTCTCCGTAGCCAGTTTTCTGCCAGAGAAGTGGAACTTACCCTTACAGAGGATAAAAGCCTTGTAGGTGGATTTGTTCTCAGGGCAGGAGATCGTGAGTACGACTGGAGCCTCATCGGACGTTATAAGAAACTGAAACAGAAATTAACCCGGAGGTGAAATTGAATTGGGTGCAATAAATCCAGATGAAATCATTTCGATTCTCAAGGAAGAAATAAAGAACTATGACGAAATCAGCAAGGACCAGGAAGTAGGCACTGTCATCTCCGTGGGAGATGGTATCGCAACTGTTTATGGCATCGATCATGCCATGTACGGTGAGGTCGTGACCTTCGAGAATGGTCTGAAAGGTATGGTACAGGATGTCCGTGCCAACAGCATGGGATGTATTCTTTTCGGAAAGGATACAGGAATCAAGGAAGGCACCAAGGTTGCCAGAACTGGCAAGCAGGCAGGTATTCCGGTAGGGGATAAATTTATCGGAAGAATCGTGAACGCACTTGGTGAGCCTATTGATGGAAAGGGAGAGATCCAGGCAGAGGAATATCGCCCGATCGAGAACCCGGCTCCTGGAATCATCGACCGTAAGTCTGTAACTGTACCTCTGGAAACAGGAATCCTTTCCATTGATTCCATGTTCCCGATCGGCCGTGGACAGCGAGAGCTGATCATCGGCGACAGACAGACAGGTAAAACATCCATCGCAACCGATACGATCATCAACCAGAAAGGTAAGGATGTGATCTGTATCTATGTTGCCATCGGACAGAAAGCTTCTACCGTTGCAAAGGTAGTTTCCAATCTTGAAAAATACGGTGCAATGGAGTATACAACCGTATTCTCCGCAACAGCCAGCGACTGTGCACCGCTTCAGTATATTGCTCCTTATGCTGGTACTGCTCTTGCAGAGTATTTCATGTATCAGGGTAAAGACGTACTGATCGTATATGATGATCTTTCCAAGCATGCAGTGGCATATCGTGCATTGTCACTTCTGCTTGAGCGTTCTCCGGGACGTGAGGCATATCCTGGTGACGTATTCTATCTTCATTCCAGACTTCTGGAGCGTTCCAGCCGTCTGAGTGAAGAGGCAGGCGGCGGATCCATTACGGCACTTCCGATCATCGAGACACAGGCCGGTGATGTATCTGCATACATTCCTACAAACGTAATTTCCATCACAGATGGTCAGATCTTCCTGGAAAGTGATCTGTTCTTCTCAGGTATGCGTCCGGCAGTCAATGTTGGTCTTTCCGTATCCCGTGTTGGTGGTGCTGCACAGACCAAGGCTATGAAGAAAGCTTCCGGTAGTGTACGTATCGACCTGGCACAGTACAGAGAGATGGAAGTGTTCACCCAGTTCAGTTCAGATCTGGATGAGGCTACAACTGCACAGCTGAAATACGGAAGCTGTCTGATGGAGCTTCTGAAACAGCCGCTCTGCAGCCCGTTAAGTCTTCATCAGCAGGTAATTACTCTCTGCGTTGCGACTCACAAGCTGATGGTAGATGTAGAAAAGAAAGAGATCAAGAAATATCAGAAGGATCTTCTGGAGTACTTTGATAATGTATATCCTGAGATCGGCAAAGAGATCGAGACTACAAAGCAGCTCTCTGATGAGCTTGTAGAGAAAATCGTAAAGGCGGCAGAAGAATTCAGAGATAAGAGCAGGTAGGTGTTGATATGGCAAATGCAAAAGAAATACAGACTCGTATGAAAAGCATTCAGGACACCATGAAGATCACCAATGCGATGTACATGATTTCTTCTTCCAAGATGCAGAAGGCCAAGAAGATCCTGCAGGACACGGAACCATATTTCTATAATATGCAGGCTGCCATTGCCAGGATCCTCCGTCATATGCCGGACATCCAGCATCCTTTCTTCAGTGAGCGTCATCTTGTTCCGAAGGATGAAAGAAAGGTAGGTACCATTGTCATTACAGGTGATAAAGGTATGGCTGGTGCATACAATCATAATGTACAGAAAATGACAGAAGATTTCATGGAAGAGGTACCGGGACATCACAAGCTGTATGTCCTTGGTATGGTAGGGCGTCAGTATTTCGGCAAGAGAGATGTGGATATGGACGGCGGTTTTCATTATACCGTGCAGAAGCCGACTATGCACAGAGCACGCCTTATCACGGAAGAGATCGTACGGGCATTTCTTGAAAGAGAGCTGGATGAAATTCACATTGTCTATACACAGATGCTGAATGCGATGGCAATGGAAAATGTGAATATGCAGCTTTTACCGCTGAAAAAGGCTGATTTTAAGGTGGGTCAGATCCCGGCAGATATTTATCAGGAGGAGATTGTGTTATCTCCGTCTGCAGATGTGCTTCTGGATACTATGATCCCCAACTACCTTACAGGTGTGATCTATGGATGTCTTGTAGAGGCATATGCCAGTGAGAACAGTGCGAGAATGACAGCAATGCAGTCCTCTACAGATAGTGCGAAGGCGATGCTGAAGGATCTTTCCATTCAGTATAATCGTGCACGTCAGGCTGCGATCACCCAGGAGATCACTGAGGTTATCAGCGGTGCTAAAGCACAAAAAAGGAAGTGATGACTATGAATAAAGGTAAGATCGTACAGGTTATGGGACCTGTTGTAGACGTTGTTTTTGAAGACGGACAGCTTCCGGATATCAAGGATGCCCTTGAAGTCGAGAACAACGGTAAGAGATGCGTTATGGAGGTGTCCCAGCACCTTGGAAATAATATCGTACGCTGCATTATGCTGGGAGCCAGCGAGGGCCTGCAGCGAGACAGAGAAGTAACAGCTACCGGAAGCGGTATCAAGGTTCCGGTTGGAGATAAAACACTTGGTCGTCTGTTCAACGTTCTTGGAGATACCGTAGATGGCGGTGATTCCCTGGACGGTGAAGAGCATTGGGTCATCCATCGTGATCCGCCTTCATTTGAGGAGCAGAAACCGGCAGTTGAGATCCTGGAAACAGGTATCAAGGTTATCGACCTTCTTGCTCCATATGCAAAAGGTGGTAAGATTGGTCTGTTCGGTGGTGCCGGTGTTGGTAAGACAGTCCTTATCCAGGAGCTGATCCAGAATATCGCTACCGAGCATGGTGGATATTCTATTTTCACCGGTGTCGGTGAGCGTTCCCGTGAGGGTAATGACCTTTGGACAGAGATGAAGGAATCCGGTGTTCTTGAAAAGACAGCCTTAGTGTTCGGACAGATGAACGAGCCGCCTGGAGCACGTATGCGTGTTGCTGAGACAGGACTTACCATGGCAGAGTATTTCCGTGATCAGGAGCACAGAGATGTACTTCTTTTCATTGATAATATCTTCCGTTTTGTACAGGCAGGATCTGAGGTTTCCGCTCTGCTTGGACGTATGCCGTCCGCAGTAGGATATCAGCCTACACTGGCAACTGAGATGGGTGAGCTTCAGGAGAGGATCGCATCTACCAAGGAAGGTTCTGTTACATCTGTACAGGCAGTATATGTACCGGCCGATGACTTAACTGACCCGGCTCCGGCAACAACATTTGCCCATCTGGATGCAACAACCGTTCTTTCCCGTAAGATCGTTGAGCAGGGTATTTATCCGGCCGTAGATCCGCTTGAGTCTACTTCCCGTATCCTGGAGGCAGATATTGTCGGTGAGGAACATTACGAGGTTGCACGTAGAGTACAGGAAATCCTTCAGAAATATAAAGAACTTCAGGACATCATTGCTATTCTTGGTATGGAGGAGCTCTCAGAGGAAGACAAGCAGACAGTATTCCGTGCAAGAAAGATCCAGAAGTTCCTTTCCCAGCCGTTCCATGTAGCTGAGAACTTCACCGGTATCAAAGGTAAATATGTACCTCTGAAAGAGACGATCCGCGGATTTAAGGCGATCATTGACGGCGAGATGGATGATTATCCGGAGAACGCATTCTTTAATGTTGGAACCATTGATGATGTAATTGCAAAAGCAAAAGCCGAGGAGAACCGGCAGTAAGGAGCAGCTATGAGTGAGACATTTGGCCTGGAAATATATGCCAGCAATAAACTGGCTTATGCAGGACGTGCTCAGAAGCTTATTATCCCGGCAGTGGATGGTGAGCAGGGATTTCTTGCCCATCATGCGAATGTTGTAGCTGCCATCATTCCCGGTGAGATGCGTTTTGAGGATGCTGACGGTAATGAGTATGTGTTTGCTGTGAGCAGCGGATTTGTTGAGATGATCAATAACCGTGCCAAGCTGTTCTGCCTCAGCGTAGAGAGTCCGGACGAGATTGATATCCGCCGTGCTCAGGAAGCAAAGGAACGTGCAGAAGAGCAGCTTCGTCAGAAACAGAGCATCCAGGAGTATCATATGAACCAGATGGCACTTGCGAGAGCGATGACACGTCTTAAGGTAACACATAAGCAGTAAATTTAAATCATATAAAAAGATCCATTGTCAGGAAACTGACAGTGGATCTTTTTTTCTCTGTTATTTTGTGGATGAATTAGAATCGGTATTTTCCGGATCAGCAATGGAAGAAGCTTCAGAAGCTGTATCTTTGTCTGAGTTATCAGAAGTATGAACAGGCTTTTCTGTCAGCTGCTGATATGGACGATAGGGTTCCCAGTAATGTTCATCTTTTGTTTCGGTTTCCTGTTTCAGTTTCTTTTTCTGCTGAGTAAGAAGATAAATACCTGCAGCAATGATACCTGTAGCAATGACGATCTGCGGAAGGCTGTTGCAGATATTGTATACATAGTCGGCCATATTATTCGGTACAATGAAGTACAGAAGACTTGTGAAACGACTCCACAGGATGCAGATACCAAACAGGATCAGAACCCATGCAACTGCACTCTGATGCTTTTGTAAGAATTTTCCCATATCACCGGAAAACTGATCCATGTGAAGAATGTAATTATCCTCTACAGAGTAGAATTCTTCTTCTGACAGGGATTTCAGATTATGGACATTAAAAAAACTATAGAACCATATCACCGGGAGAAACATGGCCAGCCATCCAAGACCGGTTATGGATGCCAGTGCGATCGATCCCCAGAATAGCAGCATAATGCTAAGTCCCTGTTTTTTAAATCCCATGTACATTTCCCCGGCACCGGGGATCAGGGAAAAGATAAATACCCAGAAACCATGTTTTTGTTTTTTCATAAATTTACTTGCCTCCGTTTATAATTTTATTCGTAAGATCGTTCAGATTATTACTGATCTTCTGAGAATGTTCACTGAGCTGGGAACCTACCTGCATGGAAAGCTGGTTTAGGCCGGAACCAATGTCAAGGGATGAAGAAATCTTAACTTTTGTTTCCGGTGAAGGATGAAGAGCCGTAAAATCTGTCTGAGATACAGAAAAAAGCATGATCAGCGCAACACCCATGCCTACGGCAGTCCGTAAGCCTGCACAGAGAAGCTTCATCCAATAAGCAGTTTCATGTATTTTTCTGGAAGCCTGAACTTCCGGAGAAGCTGCTTTTTTCAGAATTTCATCCTGCAGATAGGATGGAGCATACTCAGAAGCGGCATCCTCATTCTGAAGAAGTTCATCCAGACAGAAGTCACATTGCTCCATATGCTCCAGAAAATGGATCATTTCATCCGTATTCATGGTTCCGTCCTGGAATTTCTGTAATTCATCTTGTGGTATGTGCATCTAATCACTCCTTTCCAGCAGTGCTTTCAGCATAGATCTGGACCGGTAGATCTGCGTCTGGACTGTTTTGATATTTTTATTCTGCGCTTTTGCAATTTCTGCGGCGGTTTTTTCTTCGCAGAAATGCTCAAGGGCAACCTCCCTGTAGGGGCTTTTCAGCGCTGCACATAAATGCCGGATCCGATCCTTGAAATCTTTGTCCAGAAATGCCTCCTCCGGGGAAAACTCTTTATCATGGAGCTGTTCAAAATAGGTGTCCTCTGTGGGAATGGTACGTCTGCCGGCTGCTTTCAGATGATCCAGACATTTTCTGACTGCGATCTTGCTGAGCCAGGCTTTTTCGTAGGTGCCATCAAAACGGGAGAGATTTTTGTAGGCGGAAAGAAAAACATCCTGTGTCAGATCCTCGGCGTCAAAGGGATTGCCCACCGATTTCAGACAAATGGAAAATATTAAGTTTTGGTATGTATGTATCAGATATTCCAGATATTCTTCCCGTGTAATGCAATCAGCTCCCTTCTCTTCCCGCTTCATTTATTATAACGCGGAACCTGAAGGAAAGCCTTCAGCTTTTATAGAAAAATATGTAAATCATTGGATAAATGCCGTTTTTATATAGCGGGGAGAGAAAATTTGGTCTATACTATAAGTCGTCAAAGCAGAGATGCAGAAAGGATGAGACAAATGACAGAGACGAAACGTTTATATTATGAAGATGTATATAAAAAAGAATTTACAGCCAAAGTCCTGGAGTGCAGAGAAGCAAAAAAAGGTTTTCATATCATTCTGGATGAGAGCGCTTTTTACCCGGAGGGCGGTGGACAGCCAAGCGATACCGGATATCTCAACGATGTGAAAGTAAAGGAAGTGCATGAAAAGGAGGGAGAACTTCTTCATTATACAGATCAGCCGATGGAAGTCGGAACAGAAGTACAGGGACGCATCGATTGGGAAAGAAGATTTGATCTGATGCAGCAGCATTCCGGTGAGCATATGGTGAGCGGACTGATCCACGAGGCTTACGGATACGATAATGTAGGCTTTCATATGGGAAGCGATACCATTACCATAGATCTGAATGGCCCGTTGGATGAGGCGCAGCTTGCTGAGATCGAGCGGAAAACAAACCAAAAGATATGGGAAGATACGCAGATAAAGATCATATATCCTACAGCGGAGGAACTGGAAAAAATCGACTACCGAAGCAAAAAAGAGCTCACCGGTCAGGTGCGGATCGTAGAATTTCCAGGGGTGGATATCTGTGCATGCTGCGGAACTCATGTGACACATACCGGAGAGATCGGAATGGTGAAACTTCTTTCCGTGGAAAAATTTCGTGAAGGTGTCCGTATTGAGATGATCTGCGGAAAACGTGTGCTGGATTATCTGAACATGGTCAATGACCAGAACCACCAGATTTCTGTAAAGCTTTCCGCAAAAATGGATAAGACTGCGCAGGCAGTGGAACGCCTTCAGGAAGAGAATTTCCGACTGAAAGGACAGGTTGGGCAGCTGGTAGACGACATGTGCCGGAAAGAGGCAGAGCGTTATGCAGGAAGCGGAAGCGTTCTCATCTTTATGGATGGAATGGATGCAGACAGTGTGCGGAAGCTTGCAGACGCCGTGACACAGACCTGCCAGGGCTGCTGTGCGGTATTTTCCGGAAATGCAGACGGAAGCTACAAGTATGCAATGGGCGAAAAAGACGGCGATCTCCGTCAGTTTACAAAAGAGATGAATGCGAAATTAAACGGACGCGGAGGCGGAAAGCCGTTCTTTGTACAGGGGTCGGTGCAGGCATCTGAGAAAGAGATCCGAAACTTTTTTGAACAGTGATGAAAATGTTTGGGGAATGTCATGCACATATATTTCTCAATGGCTATGATTACCGGAAAGCCGTTGAGACACAGAAAAACGGGCCCCGGGATGCACTGATCCGTGCTCATCTTGAGGAATACCGGAAAAGAGGAATCCGTTTTGTGAGAGACGGAGGAGATCATTACGGTGTGTCAAAACGGGCTGCCAGACTGGCCCCGGAATATGAAATTGACTATCGCACACCGGTTTTTGCCATTTATAAAGAGGGGCATTACGGGAAGATCGTTGGAAAAAGCTTTTCAGACATGAAGGAATATCACAGAAGAGTTCTGGAAGCTGCCGCTGAAGGTGCGGATTTTATCAAGATCATGACTACAGGGCTTCTGGATTTTGCAGATCACGGGAAAATTACGGGAACGCCGCTTTCAGCAACGGATGTGAAAGAAATGGTACATATTGCTCATGAAGAGGGATTTGCCGTGATGAGCCATACAAATGGATGCTATGGCGTACAGGCAGCAGTGGAGGCTGGTGTTGACAGTATTGAGCATGGGAACTATATGGATGATGAGACGATTTCCATGCTGGCAGACAGCGAAAGCGTGTGGGTTCCGACACTTGTAACTGTGCGGAATCTTAAAGGCTGCGGCAGATTTGAAGATACGATCCTTGCATCTATTATAAAGACGGGCGAGCAGAATCTGAAGAAAGCTTTTGAAAAGAAGGTTCATGTGGCAGTAGGAAGCGATGCCGGTGCATATCAGGTTCTTCACGGCCAGGGTGTACAGGATGAAAGCAGAGCTTTTTTTGATATACTGGGTGATACGCAGGCAGTACGAAGCTGGATGGAAGATGGAGAAAAAAGGATCCGTACCATCTTCTGTCACGGGTCTTCGAATTTAATACAGGTATAAATATTGGAGGTGCGTGATTTCGCAGGGTTGAAAGTAACCCGGAGATCGGCACCTTCTTCCATTCCGCTTGAGGAAAGGTCCGGAACGTTTTCACGGCTGCAGAGGATCTTTACGCCGTCGTATGTCTGGAGCAGCACGGTATTGGCGGTTGTGCCCAGGATCGTGCCGGTTACAGTAGAAGTAATGTTGCGTACTGAAAGTATGTCCGGATCCTCCCCGGTGATTCCACGGATCTTCATGCCGCTGGTGGATTCACCATTAAATTTACCGGTATAGATAATGTTTACATAAGATCCCGGAGCCATTCCTCCTTTGAAATATACAGGGGCGGAGGAAAGTGAAACTGTCAGTTCCGATCCTGTGGCCTGCGGGATGACAGTCATTGTGCTGGTGCTGACACTTACGATCTTTGCACGGAGATGCTGCTCTTTTTTCTTCGGTTCAGGGGAAGGAGTAGGAGTTGCAGCAGGTACCTTCAGTGGATCCGTATCGGAGACACTGATCACTTTTGTGAAACTGCCGTCATACTGCTTGTTACCCACGAGGGTTTCGTTGATGAATTTACCGCGAAAATGGACATAGACCCACTTGCCGGCCTTGATGCCTTTTTTGTAGTATTGTCTGACACCGGTGACAGGGAAGGTTACGGTATTTCCCTTTTCTGTAACTATCACAAGGGCATTGGATGTGAGTGATTTCACTTTGCCCTTTAAAGTGCGGTCCTCCAGAGGAGTTTCATTATGATATTTGTCGGTTATTTTGATGGGGGAAATGGTGCTGATATCCGTTCCGGAAAGCTGTCCCTGGTAGATCACACTGACCTGATCACTGGATACAACGCCGTATTTGCATTCAAGCCTTGTCTGGGAAACATCAAATACATAGGTTTCTCCATTGCTGGAAATCGTCAGGTGTGTACCGTCAAAATCCAGCAGTGTGCCGGTAAGCTCATCTATATAAACACGTTCTTCCGTGGAAGGCTCCTGATCTTCCTGTTCTGTGGAATCTGAAGCAGTAACGTCTGAAATTTTATCCTGAAGAGAAATAATATGATCATCGATCTGATCATTGCTGCAGCCTCCCGCAAAAAGGGAAAGGCCGAGAATCATACATGCAGCAGACAGTTTTTTCATTTGTGTCCTCCGACCCGGGATAACGGTCAGTCCTGTTTATCTGTAAGATCATGGGTTTCCGACGCCGGTATAAAGTCAAAGATCTGGCGGAAAGAATCCCATTGCTCACGGCTGTCGATTCCATGGTTGATCAGACCCGTGCATTCAGTACAGGCATTGGTATCCAGATAATTATCGTAATAAATATGATAGGGATTTTGGGTGTTTTTTTCCTGCGGATCGTTCATCGGATCAGTCTCCTTATTGATTGATAAGGATCAGTATATGAAGGCAGGAAAGATTTTATACATATTAAGGGTATTATAGCAAAAAGATTTTTTGATTTCTACAGGGATTTACGGAAAATCCATGCATTTACTGAAAACGTGTTCCTACAGGCTGAACACGGAACCAGTAGGTATAGGAATACTGAAATCCAAGAGAGCTGTAAAGCTTTTCTGCGGAAGTATTGTTTTTTACCACCTGAAGATAAGCGTGGCTGGCGCCTCTTTTTTTGCCCTCATTGAGAAGACCGGTACAGATCTGACGGGCATATCCTCTGCGGCGATAATCTTCACGTACATGAATGGCATAGATACCGATGTAGTCGCGATCCAGGATTCCAAGACCTGTGGCAATGATCTCGCCGTTTTTTGTTATGGAAGCGCAGACAGTTTCCTTAAGAATGGCACGGTACATGGAAGGAACGACGCTTCGATGGATCGGATTTGTAGTTCTTTTCAAGTCAAAAAGGCTGTGGATCCAGAAATCCGGAATTTCATTGGAAAAAAGCACATCGGTGACAGACGCATCCAGAACGGCATTGTCCAGGTCTACAGTCATAACATTTGTTATGTGCTGAACGGAATAGCCCCTGTTTTCCAGCATATAGTCAAAATCCGGGGATACAAGGGGGCTGATCTTAAAGATCGCAGGAGTTCCCAGACGCTTATAGACCTGTTCGCAGTAGGGGATTTTTTCGCGCCATGGAAGTGTGGAGGTTCCGAACTGTTCCACACTGTTGGTCCTGTGCGTATAGAAATAAGAAAAACGTAAGATCCATCCGTCATAAAGTTCCATTTTATGGGAAGGCCATGCGTTCAGTGACATATCTTCGATTTTTTTGATCGTTGTTTCCATAGTATTACCTTTCTGATATGATCAATTTATAAAGTTTATCTGCCAGGATTTGATGCCCCTGTGGTGTGAGATGGATACCGTCAGAAGTTATTGATGCAGGCCCGGACCGTGCAGCTTTCTGATCCAGATCGTTCTGCAGCGGGAGAAAAACGGCGCCATGATCCTGACTGATCTTTTTAATATGCACGGACATCTGTGAAAGAAGGGGAGCCCAGGAAGCGTAGCAGCGTGGCCATGGAAAAACAAAGGGTTCCAGGAAATAGAGCTTTCGTTTCCGGGAGTTTGTGCAGGATAGCTTTTTTGCAAGGAGCTCATAACGGGTGACAAATTTGTTCATCAGATCCTGCTGTTGTGCAGATGAACGGCGGGTGTTCATCATGATCCCCACATCATTGATCCCGATCAGGACGGTAACAATATCCGGATCAGAGCTTTCCAGCCAGAAATCTGTGTTCTGAAGAAGCCGTTCCAGGGTGAAACCATCAATACCTCTGTTTTCAATGGAAAATCGGTGATCTGTGTTATGAAGCAGACAGGAGAGCTGCTTCACATATCCTTTTCCAAGAGGATCTGTGGAGAAAAGCCGTCCGCAATCTGTGATACTGTCTCCGAGACACAAAATGCGAGTCATCCAATTCCTTCTTTCTGTTATACCGGGCGGATCATTATCCGTAGTCGATTATTTTCGTATTGGTGCTTTGATAGTAGCACTTACACCAGCAGTGGTCAAGCGTACGAAATACCGGAAAATGGGTAAAAAACAAATAAACGTGAAAAACATGAAAATTTTTTAAAAAAATTAAAAAAAGTACTTGCATTTTGAAAGAAAGTGTTATATACTAACGAAGTCGGTTGAGGGAAACAACAAAAAACGAAATCAAACGACAGAAACAAAAGAATATGGCCAGTTGGTCAAGGGGCTAAGACGCCGCCCTCTCACGGCGGAAACACGGGTTCGATTCCCGTACTGGCTATTAACTGAAAGCAATCAGAACATGTTTCTGGTTGCTTTTTTGTTTATGATCACAAATGGGGATTTTGGGAGGTTTTACTATGATCATTGATAATGTGTATGTTTTTACACCGGACAAAGCATTTGTAAAAGGCGGGATTATCCTGGATGGGGATAAGATCCGACAGGTTTATGAAGAAAAGGATGCGCCGCAGCTTAACGGGGATGTTCTGGACGGAAAAGGCTGCTACGCCATTCCGGGACTGATCGATCTGCATTTTCATGGGTGCAAGGGAGATGATTTCTGCGACGGAGACAAGGCTGCGATCGGAAGAATCGCGGAATATGAGGCATCGGTAGGAGTTACAGCGATTGCACCGGCTACTATGACTTTACCGGTAGAGGAACTGGAGCAGATCCTCCATACAGCAGCAGAATATAAAAAAGAAACAAAGGACTGCCGTAAGGCGGATTTTCTGGGGATCAATATGGAAGGGCCTTTTATCAGCCCGGCGAAAAAAGGGGCACAGGACGCGAGAAATATCCTGCCATGTAATGTGGAAATCTGTGACCGTTTTTTAAAGGCCTCGGAAGGTCTGGTAAAATTTATAGGGATTGCACCTGAAGAAAGTGAGCATGCAGCAGAATTTATCCGGGAAGTTCATGAAAGGGTCAATGTTTCTCTGGCACATACCAATGCAGATTACGATACAGCAATGGAAGCATGCAGAGCAGGAGCAAACCATGCAGTCCATCTGTATAACGCAATGCCTGCGTTTACGCATCGTGCACCAGGTGTCGTAGGTGCTGTTTTTGATAGTAAGGATGTTATGGCAGAGATCATCTGTGACGGGATCCATATCCATCCGTCTGTTGTTCGAGCTACCTTTCAGATGATGGGAGCTGACAGGATGATCCTGATCAGCGACAGTATGAGAGCTACCGGTATGCCGGACGGCCAGTATACACTGGGCGGACTGGATGTTAAGGTTGTGGGAAGACTTGCCACGCTGGTATCTGACGGTGCGATCGCAGGATCTGCCACAAATCTGATGGATTGTATGCGTACAGTTGTTAAAAAGATGGAGCTTCCGCTGGAAACAGCCGTGGCCTGCGCGACCATAAATCCGGCCAGAAGCCTTGGTGTGGAAGAACAGTACGGATCTCTGGAAGCAGGTAAAAAAGCTCATGTGGTACTGCTGGATCAGGATCTGGAACTGAAAGCAGTGATCAAGGACGGAGTAAAGATCCGATAGGATCATAGAAGATAAAACGATAAAAAATAAAAAGATAAAAAGAATTTCAGGAGCAGATGACAGCAAAATTCGTGTCAGAATTTGTCGAACGAAAATGCTGGACAAAATGCTCCTGAAATTCTATAATTAATTTCACCAGAGATCTTCTGGTATCGATCACCGCCAGGTCAGGCGGGAAATTCCATTTTTATCATAACTGAATAAACATATATTTTAAGAAGGAAAGGGGGCGTGTATGTTTCTTTATGGAGAATTATCCGTGGTGATATCTGCGATGGCGGTCTGGATGGATCTTAAAGATGCATCTGTAGACAATGGATGGATCCTTTTTTCTTTTATGATCGGTTTCCTGATCCAGATCACAGAAAACGGGCCGAAAGGTGGAGTGATCTTTTTGGCAGGAGTGGCCGTGCCGGTGCTTCTTTTGGGAATCCTTTTTATATTCCATATGATCGGCGCCGGAGATATCAAGCTTCTGTGCGCACTTGGCGGGATCATGGGGCCGCGGACAGTTATGGAATGTATTGTTTATTCTCTGCTTGCAGGTGCAGGCATTTCTCTGGCAATTCTTATTTCTACAGGCGGTATCCGCCGACGATTCCTTTATTTATATCAGTATATGAATGAGTTTTACTGTACCGGTGAGATACGTCCTTATTACAGAAAGGGGATGAGCTTTCCGGAGAACTTTCATTTTACGGTACCCATATTTTTGAGTGCGGTGCTTTATGCAGGAGGTGTGTATTGAAGAAAAACATATTTGCAGTCTGTGATCTGGAGGTGGATTATGCTTTCAATTTTATGGATTATCTGAACCAGAAAAAGAATCTTCCGTTTGAGATCCAGGCATTTACCACGGCGGAAAGTCTCATTGCCTACGGAAAAGAAAATCATATTGAGTTGCTGCTGATTTCCGATAAAGCAATGCGAAAAGAAGTCCGTGACCTTGGCATCGGAAAGATCATCATTCTTTCAGAGGGTGTGCATCCTCCGGAACTGGATCAGTATTCAAGTGTGTATAAATATCAATCTTCCTCAGATGTGATAAGGGAGGTGATGGCCTGCTATGGAGAAGAGAAGTCTCTTGATCCGGTAACTTTTCCTGTGTTGAAAAAGACAATGGAGATCATCGGTGTTTTTTCTCCTCTTGGCAGATGTCTGAAGACATCCTTTGCACTTGCGCTGGGACAGATACTGGCGAAAGAACGTGCCGTTCTTTATCTGAATCTGGAATCCTATTCTGGTTTTGAGGAACTTCTTGGGAAAAAATTTCCGGCTAATCTGAGTGATCTGTTTTATTATGTTCGCCAGGGAAATGAAAACCTGATCCATAGAATGAACGGAATGATCCAGACAGTAAACAATCTGGATTTTATACCGCCTGTAAGAACACCTTCAGATGTCCGGACCGTGGACTGGGAAGACTGGGAGCGGCTGTTGCAGGAGATCGTACTTCACAGTTCCTATGAAGTGCTGATCCTGGATATGGGAGAGAATGGAGATGAGGATTTCCGGCTTCTGGAAATGTGCAGAAAAATCTATATGCCGGTTTTGAATGACACACTTTCTGTCTGTAAGGTGACACAATTCGAAAATCTTCTGCGTATCTGGAATAAAGAAAAGATCCTGGAAAAAACAGAAAAGGTGCATCTGCCCTTTCATATGGATAGGATCTCTTCTGACGCTTACGTAGAACAGCTGGTCTGGAGTGAACTGGGAGATTATATCCGTGAACTTTTGAGAAAGGAGCGGTCATGAACAGAGAAAAATTCCGGGAAATGTATGATTTGCTCATGGAACAGCTGGATGTTTCCAGAGAGCTGTCCGATGATGAGATCCTGGGGGTGATCGATGAACTGATATTAACTCAGGCAAGGGAACTGTTTCTTTCACTGAAGGAGAAAGTAGAGCTCAGACAGGAGCTGTTCTGTTCTGTGCGTAAGCTGGATGTTCTGCAGGAACTGATCGATGATGAAAGTGTTACGGAGATCATGGTAAATGGTCCGGATCATATTTTTGTGGAACGTGGAGGAAAACTGACCAGATGGAATAAGGTCTTCACGTCAGAAGAGAAGCTGGAGGATGTGATCCAGCAGATCGTAGGGCGCTGTAACCGGGTTGTCAACGAGTCCATGCCCATTGTAGATGCAAGGCTGGAAAACGGAGCACGTGTGAATGCAGTGGTTTATCCGGTTGCTCTGAATGGTCCGATCCTGACGATTCGTCGTTTTCCGGATGATCCTATCACAATGGAAAAACTGATCGCTTTTGGAAGCATCACCGAAGAATGTGCACAGTTTTTAAAAAAACTTGTTCAGGCAAGATATTCTATTGTGATCGGTGGAGGTACAGGCAGTGGAAAAACAACATTCCTTGGAGCTGTTACAGAATATATTCCAAAAGATGAGCGCCTGATCACCATTGAAGATAATGCGGAGCTTAAGATCCGGGGAATTGATAACCTGGTATGTCTGGAGGCAAAAATGGCCAATATGGCGGGCGCGGTGTCAGTAACGATCCGAGATCTGATCCGGTCAGCCCTTCGAATGAGGCCGGACAGGATAATTGTAGGGGAAGTCCGTGGAGGAGAGGCAGTGGATATGCTGCAGAGCCTGAATACGGGACATGATGGAAGCCTTTCAACACTTCATGCAAACAGCAGTCAGGATATGCTTTCCCGAATTGAAACGATGACATTGATGGGAATCGATCTTCCCCTGGAAGCAATCCGAAGGCAGATCGCTTCCGGGGTAGATATTCTGGTACATCTCGGGCGTATGCGGGATAAAAGCAGAAAGCTGTTGGAAATCACAGAAGTATGTGGATTTGAAAACGGAGAGATCCAGACCAGGCCGCTGTATCGCTGGGAAGAAGGAAAGGGACTTGTAAAAACCGGAGAACTTTTGCATTGTGAAAAAATGAAACGGGCAGGAATCAGACTATGAAAGAGCGGAAAGGAAAGAATCAGAAATGGAGATCTACGAGGAAAGATTACAGGATGTATCATTTTACGGGGAGGGAGACCGCAAAGTATCTTCTGGAGGGAGCTGCCGTATGCGCTGCAGCCGACTATCTGTTTTATCAGAGCCTTCCTGTGTTGCTGTTTATGCTTCCAATACCAGTGCTTTTTCTGAAAATGCAGAGGAAAAAATGCACTGCACGGCAGCAGAGGGAGCTGAATTACCAGTTCCGGGATGCTCTGACGGCCATGAATGTGGCGGTACAGGCCGGCTATTCCGCGGAGAATGCGGTGCGTGCCAGTGTAAAGGATCTGGGGAGACTTTATGAAAAGGGAAGTGATATACTGGATGAATTTCGGTATATCGAAAGCCAGCTGCGTCTGAGTGTTCCGGTGGAAGAGCTGTTCCTGGATCTGGGAAAACGCAGCGGAGTGGAAGATATTGAAAATTTCGCAGCAGTATTTTATACAGCAAAAAGAACAGGCGGGGATATGACGCAGGTGATCCAGAAAGTAGCCAGAATGCTTAGTGATAAGATCGAGGTAAAAAAAGAGATCGAGGCAACGCTGGCCGCAAAGAAATCGGAACAGATGGTTATGAGTATCATGCCGGCCGGTATCATCTGCTATCTGAAACTGACTTCGCCGGGATTTTTGGATGTACTTTATGGGAATCCTTTCGGAATCTGTGCCATGACAGTTTGCATGGTGATCTATGGCTTGTCTTACTGGCTGGGTGTGAAGATTGTAGACATAGAAGTGTAGGTGAGGATAATGTGGGTACATATTTTGATATTTATGGTGATCCTTGGGGTGTTTCTGGCAGGAAAAATGGGGCGGCTGCCTCCGGAAGCCGGAAATCCGGAAGAAAAGAAACTGTTTATACGGATAGCGCTTACCGGAAATATCATCGGTATGCTCCTGACATTTCAAAGTGGCGGAGATAAGGTTTATTCATCCGGATACCGTATGGAAAAAGAGGAGACAGGTGCTTATGAAGAGAAATTCAAAGTATCTGTAGACGGAGAAGAAGCCGGTTCCCTGTATGTGCAGGTGCCGGAAAAAGAAACAGAAGGATCCGAAGAAGAACCGGAAACAGAACTTAGCGAAGAACAGCAGCGCGAGAAAGAGTTGCAGGACATGATCGTACAATATAATCAGAAAAAAAACGATCCGCAGTACTATTATCTTCCAGATGAATGGAATGGAAAACATCTTGAATGGGAGCAGCCAAAAGACAAAACAGGAAACCTGCTTTCAGCTCTTGGTCTGGCAGCAGCGGCAGCAGCTGTCATTGCAAAAAAACGGGAAGAACAGAATGCTCAGATAAAAAGAAGAGAACAGATGCTGATGGATTATCCAGGACTGATCATGAAATTTACCCTTCTGGTGCAGGCAGGCTTAACTGCCAGAAAAGCGTTCCAGAAAATAGCACTGGATTACGGAAAGAGAGAAGATGGTAAAAAACGTGAGGCTTACGAAGAAATCCGAGTAGCCTGTTATGAGATGGACAGTGGGATTTCCGAAGCAGAGGCTTACCGGAGATTTGGAGAACGGTGCGGACAGGTAAAGTATAAAACTCTGTCAACACTACTGATCCAGAACCTCCAGAAAGGAAGCAGGTATCTGGCCGATCTGCTGGAAAAGGAATCCGTGGAAGCCTGGGAGGAGCGAAAAAGAAAAGCAAGAGTGCTGGGAGATACAGCAGCAACAAAACTGCTTCTTCCGATGGTCTTGATGCTCCTGGTGGTGATGGCGGTGATCATGCTTCCGGCATGCCTTTCCTTTTACGGAGGGTAGGACTGGAGAACAGAGAAAGGAAATGTGAGGTGACAAATGAAAATATGTGGAAGTATGTAAAAGAATTTGCGATGGAAGAGGATGCGGTGGGTGTTGTGGAGATCATCCTGATTCTGGTGGTTCTGATCAGTCTGGTCATCATCTTTAAGGAACAGCTTACAGCACTTGTTAAAAAAATCCTTACAAAAATCACAAAACAAAGCAACACGATCTGAAAATGAGAAAAAACGGTGATATTTGTTGATATTTCCGTTTTGGAAAGGAGAGGTACCCCTTGGCAGGAAATGTGAAAAAAGGCAGCATTACGATCTTTCTGGCTCTGATCTTGAGCCTGGTTCTTTCTCTTGTGTGTGCCAGCATTGAATCTGTACGCATGGCAGCTGCCAGGACACAGATACTTAACAGTATGGATATTGGCTTATATTCCTTATTTGGACAGTATGACCGAACGCTTTTGGAAGATTATGAGCTGTTTGCACTGTATGCAGGTGGAAAAGAAGAACTGGATATGGCTTCTGTATATGATGATTTTCAGACTTATATGAAACCTGTATTGAAACAGAACAGTCAGAAACTGGAGCTTCTCCAGGGCGGATTCAATGGTTATCAGCTTCTGAGCGACGGAAAAGGCGAGATTTTTTACCAGCAGGCTGTTCAGTATATGCGTGAAACTCTGGGAAGCCAGGGGGTACAGACTCTTCTCGGAAAACTGAAGGATCAGGAAAAGAAGACAGAGGATGCAGAGAAAAAAGGAGAACAGGCAGAAAATAAAGGAACGTTGGATTCCTATGATTCTGCTATTACGGACGCCGCGCAGAAGAGCGAAGAAGCCAAAAAAGAACAGGAACAACAAAAAAACCAGGGAGATTTTTCGGATGCAGGAAATGGGGATGATTTTACCGGCGGTGTTGATGAAAGCGTGGAAAATCCTATTCCGATCATCAGAAGAGTCCGTAAAATGGGACTTCTTGATCTGGTAGTACCATCCGAACGGGGAATATCGGATGCGGTTACAGACAGAAAAAGCCTTACATCCGGAAGAAAGCTCCAGACAGGACTAATGTTGGATACGGATATACGATCCGATAATTCGTATACGTCCGGAATATTGTTTGGACAGTATCTGCTAAAGAAACTGGGAAATTATCGAAGACCGGCAGCGGCGGGGTTGAATTATCAGGTGGAATATATTCTTGGAGGGAAGAACAGTGATCGGGAAAATCTGAAGTCCGTGGCAGGAAAACTTCTGGTGATCCGTCAGGGGGTTAACATGGCGTATCTGCTTTCAGATGGTGGAAAACGGATACAGGTCGAAACACTGGCGCTGGCGATTGCATCAGGTTTTCTGATCCCACCGGCGGCAGCAGTGATCGAAGCGGCACTGATCTTTTGCTGGGCATTTGCGGAGAGTATTCTGGATGTCCGGGAACTTTTTGCAGGAGGACATGTACCTCTTATAAAAAACTCCTCAGACTGGCAGCTGTCTTTGAGTAATCTGCCCAATATCCTGGACAAACTGGATTCTTCAAGAAAGGATGCAGGGAATGGAATGTCTTATGAGGATTATCTTCAGGTTCTGCTTATGGCGAAAGGAAAACAGGATAAAGTTCTGAGAGGAATGGACATGATCGAGTGCTCTGTACGTGAAAAGGGAAAAAGACCGGGTTTTCAGATGGACCACTGCATCACTGCCCTGGAAGCATCTGCAGATGTAAAAGCAAACAGACGGAAAATATTTACAGTTACGCGTCAGTATATGTATGAATAGAAAGAGAGGTGTACAGGGATGCTTTTTCAGAAAGAAAAAGAAGATAAAAATCAGATAAACAGACTGGATCAAAAAAGAGAAAGGCGCTCTCGAAGAGCTTTTTTCCTGCTTTCCCCGATAAGCCGGAAAACGCTTTCTGGAAAAGTATCCCTGTGCACCTTTCTGAAAAAAGCAAGTCTCACCTTGGAGACTGCGATGGTTTTGCCGCTGTTTTTTTTCGGAGTGCTCACGCTGCTTTCTTTTATGGATATTTACAAGGTACAGACGGAGCATCTGACCGGCTTGTGCCAGAAAGCAAAGGAAGCAGGTATGTATGCGTATGGTGCCGGCGGTTCAGGTACAGAAACGATCACATTGCCGGACGTATATTCCTATCAGCCCATAGGCGGTCTGATCCCGCTTCCTAAAATATGGTTTCACAATACGATAAAGGTCCATACATGGAATGGTGTGGTATACGAAAATGGAAAGGATACAGTGGAGAGCCAGCCTATGGTGTATGTGACAGAATCAGGAAGTGTGTATCACAGAAAACTGGGGTGCAGTTATCTGAATCTGTCTGTTCAGCAGATATCAGGCTCTTCGGTTAAAGCTTTAAAAAATGCATATGGAGAAAAGTATCAGGCCTGTGAGCTGTGCAGTCGTGGGCAGGAACCGGCCGGAGTGGTATATATCACAAAAAAGAGTAACCGTTTTCATAACAGGGAAAGCTGCAGCGCATTGAAACGATCTGTACGGATGGTGAAAGAAACAGAAGTTTCCGGTGAAATGAGTGCCTGCGGACGATGTGGCTGAAGGGAGAGATCATGAGCAGTGTAAAAATTTGCATGACTGTACTTCTTGTAATTAATACCTGGACAGATATCCGAAAAAAAGAAATCTGTTTACCGGTGCTTTTTATATTTCTGGCAGGCGGGATCCTGTGGCGGATCAGGCAGGGGCTTCTCTGGCCGGCAGGGATTATTTCCATGGGAATCGGAGTATTTATAATTTTGATCGCTTTGATCAGTGGAGGAATGGTCGGATTTGGAGACGGATTGCTGATACTGACAATGGGCTCTGTGCTGGGAGCCGGAGAACTGGCAGGGATCCTCTGTGGTGCATTATTGTTGTGCGGAATCTACTCAGGTATTGAGTATCTTATGCTAAAAAAGAGTCGAAGTGAGGAAATTCCTTTTGTACCGTTTCTGCTGATCGGATATTTTGGAGGGATATTTTTGTGAGAAAAATAAAAAAGGGAAGCTTTACAATAGAAGCTGCATTGCTCATGCCTCTGGTGCTTATGATACTGATCGGAGTGCTGTATCTGGATTTTTTTGTACATGACAGAGCATATCTCACTGCGGCAGCTTATGAGGCAGCAGTCAGCGGCAGTATGGAAGGATATAAAAAGAAAGGGAACATATATGAAAAGGCGGATATACAGGGAAGAATGCTGGGAGATATCGGGCTGCCGGGAGGAGAGAATCTGAGCATGCAGACAAATGCAGGAAAAACTGTGAAAGTAACTTACAGACTGGAAGTACCTGCCGGGTTCCTGGGGCAGAAATGGAAGCTGGAAGTCAGTGGTAAGGCAAAGCCTCTGCGGCCTGTGGGATGGATCCGCAAGGTAAAAGGAACTGTGGATATGCTGGGAGAGGTGACGCCATAAAATGAGAACGGAATATAAAAGAGATATGAATCATAATTATCTGATCCTGACAGGAGATGAGAGAATCGATACAGATTCTTACCAGGTAAGGATGATCGTGGCCAATGCTGTGCCGGATCTTCTTCAGTGTCGGATACAGGGAATCGACGGAAAATTCATGGTGTATTATGATATAACTTCCAGGCATTCCATGACTGCGCTTTTTGAGGAAAAAAAGATGGATCTGGAGTCGCTTCAGGTGATACTGGGAGGCTTTATACAGATCATGGAAGAAATGTCCGAGTATCTTTTGAATCCCTGTCAGCTGATCCTGGAACCGGAATATATCTATCTGGATGCGGAAAGAAAAAGTGTCCGATTTTGTTATCTTCCGGGATTTCATGGGGAAATACAGAAACAGTTTCAGAGTCTTGCGGAGTATATCCTTCCAAAGCTGGATCATGAAGACGGAAAAGCGGTCATGTTGGGATATAATGTATACAGACGTGCACTGGAGGACAGCTTTCATCTGGAATACATCAAGGAAGAGTTATATAAAATATGTAACGGCGACGAGGAAGATTTTTCTTCATATGAAAAAAAGAAAACAGTGGTCCAGGAAGAAAACAGGATGACAGAGGAGGAAAAAGCAGAGGATCTGTGGCAGGTGGAAGGCTGGGAAAGAGCCAGTGTGTCCGGAAATGAAAAACAGAAAAAATCTTCAGCGGACTCACAGAAGCGGAAAACAAACAAAATATGGAAGCCAGTGGCTGGATTTGGTGCAGCATTGGTGCTTCTTCTGGGAATTACGGCAGGAATGGCCGGCGGATATATTCCAAGAATAAGCAAAGAAATTTTTCTTCTGGGAATTCTTGCAGCAATGATACTGGGGATGCTGAGTTATATTCTGATCAAAAAAGTCTGTGGAAAAAAGAAAAAACTGGATACGCCGGTGCCTGAGCAGAAATATGGTGCGGCGGAAAAAGAGGCAGCTGTATATTCTGAAGATCAGAAAGAATCTGGTACGCTGTCAGGGAGCAATGCTGGTGACAGCAGAAAAGAACTGGAAAAGATCAAAAAAAATATCCCAACAAAAGCGGAAGATTTTTTAGATGGATTTGGTGAAACAGTAGTTCTTTCGGCAGGTGCATCCAAAGGTCCTGCTACATTAGTGAGCCGGGAACCGGGGGAATTGGCTACCATTTATTTGGAAAAAGATATCACAGTGATCGGAAAACTGGAAACTGCGGCGGATGCAGTGATCAATATACCAACTGTCAGCAGGATCCATGCCAAGATCCGAAAAAGGGAGGGGGCATATTATCTGGCAGATCTGAACTCCAGAAATGGGACTTCTGTAAATGGACAGCTTCTGAAAACAGGAGAAGATTATTTGCTGGAGGATGAGGATGAAGTCGATTTTGCACAGGCCCGTTATATTTTTTTGAAATAACAGAGCGAAAAATCCGGTTTTGTATCGTACTAATATGGGACCGTAGGTTGTCCGCCTGATGAAAATCTGTTAAAATAATGAAATAAATTCGAATTTTCAGATTATAACAGCGAGTTATGGGAAATATTTCCGGAACCGCTGTGGAAAGAGGCCGGAATTGGAAGAAATAAAAAAAGAACCTGTGACAGTTTTACTGATCCTCATAAATACGCTGATCTTTCTTGTGGTGGAATTTACCGGCGGCTCGGAGAACGGGCAGCATATGCTGGAATGCGGTGCTGCTTATGCACCGCTGATCCTGGAACAGGGACAGTGGTATCGGCTGTTTAGCAGTATGTTTCTGCATTTTGGTGCGCCGCATCTGATCAATAATATGCTGGTTCTGTTTGTGCTTGGCCAGAGGCTGGAACCGGTAACAGGAAAGATAAAATTTTTTCTGATCTATATATTTGGTGGTCTGGGCGGAAATATGCTCTCTTTGTTTTTTGATATGTATGCAGGAAACGCTTCTTTATCTGCAGGAGCTTCCGGAGCTGTTTTTGCAGTCATGGGCGGTATGATCTATGTGATCATACGGCACAGAGGAAGAGTGGCGGATCTGACTGTCAGACAGATGCTGATCATGGCCGCATTTTCACTGTATTTCGGATTTGCAAGTGAAGGCGTGGATAACGTAGCGCATATAGGCGGTTTGTTGAGTGGTTTCCTGATCGCTGTAATTCTTTATCATCCCAGAAAAATATGGAAAACAGTTCCCTGACCGGGAGCGCTCTCAAGCGTGATGTCTCCACTGTGTGCCTGAGCAATCTGTTTTGAAACAGCAAGGCCAAGGCCGGTCCCGGATTCTTTGGTTGTAAAAAATGGCTGAAATATCGTAGCCTGCTGTTCCTTTGAGATTCCACATCCGTTATCCCGGATATCAATGCGGATGCCGGAATTTTCCGGAATGACAGAAAAAGAAATCTTTCCTCCGGGAATGGGAACGGCTTCCCATGCGTTTTTCAGAAGATTCAGAAGCATCTGCCGGACACGGATCCGGTCAAGAGCCATCGATGGCAATGAATCCGGAATATCTGTTTCAAGTGTGATTTCCAGATAATCCAGAGTAGGTTTTATGGAGGACAGGATCGTTCGGAGGTAGATGCAGGTGTCAATGTTTTCTCTTTTGACATGGCCTGCATTATTAAATGCAGAAAGTTCATCAAGAAGTTCTTTTACATAATCAAGATTATCCATAACATCATCCCAGTGCTCATATTCTTTGACCTCAGGATGTGCAGATGCGATCATCTGGAGTCCGCTGTTAATAAGAGTCAGAGGATTCCGGAGTTCATGTGAAAATTTTGAAAGTGTATAATGAAAATCGTTTTTCAATTTACTGACTGTAGTATCGTTGCACATATTATCACCTCGAAAAAATATTAACATCAGAAATTTCAAATATCAACAAGAACAGTATTGAAAAATTCGAGAAAATACGACAAAATAAGAATATAGATAAAATAATTTTGCAAACAAGGAGGACAAAATAATGGGAGATTGCATATTTTGTAAAATCGCAAATGGAGAGATTCCATCAGCAACACTTTATGAGGATGAGGAATTTCGTGTGATTCTGGATCTGGGACCGGCAAGCAAAGGACACTCATTGATTCTACCAAAAAAGCATGCAGCGAATATTTATGAACTTCCGGATGAGACTGCCGGAAAAGCAATGATCCTGGCTAAAAAAATGGCAGGAAAGCTGAGAGATGCACTGAACTGTGATGGATTTAATGTTGTGCAGAACAATGGAGAGATCGCAGGACAGACTGTGTTTCATTTTCACATGCATCTGATTCCGAGATATGAGGGAGATGGTGTTGGTTTAACCTGGAAACCCGGAGAACTCAGCGATGAGGTGAGAGATGAAATCTTAAAGAAAATTAAAGAATGACAAATAGCCACTAAAGAGGAAAAATGAATAATCAGACATTTGAAGAGTTTTATCTTAAATACCGAAAAATATCCAGAGGGTATGCGTATGGGGTTCTCCATGACTGGAGTGCTGCTGATGATGTCAGTCAGGATGTACTTTACAAAATGTATACTATAAAGGATGGCCTGAATATTGATAATGAAAAGATGATGTTTTCTCTGATCAAGAGGGCATCTATGAATAAGGCTTTGGATTATATAAAGAAATCAAGCTCCAAGCATGAGTTTGTCTGTCAGGAAGAAGTTGCGGCATTTCTGGAAGAACAGAATTCGGTCGATGCGGAAGAGGTATTTCTGCGTAAAGAGAAGAAAGAATTTATGTATATGGTGCTGAGAAGATTTCGAAAGAAACAGCCGATAAATTATGAGATCTTAATTCAGGTCAAATATCTGGAGATTTCCGTTGAAACAGTTGCAGAAGAATATGGTCTGACGAAAAGTGGTGTCAATAACAGGATATATAAAGCGAAGCGCTGGCTGCAGGAAGAATTTCGCAAAGTATACGAATAAAAGAAAACCCTGCCAGCCCGGAAGGGAGTGGCAGAGTTTTCATATGGCTGTTGTGGAAATATAGTCAGGCTCTGGCGCATTCTTCAATAAGATCAGTGATCTTACTGATGGAATCTACCTGGCCGTTTCCTGCCATAGCATCTGTATATTTCTGACGATCGGTATAGAGCTGGCGGATGGTTTCCAGAAGCTTTTCTTCTGTAATCTCCTCTTCTTCCAGCACTTTACTGAAGCCCTGGCGTTCGAAGGATCGAGCGTTAAGGATCTGGTCACCACGACTGGCTTTGGCAGAAAGCGGGATCAGAAGATTTGGCTTATGAAGTTCGCGGATCTCACAGATTGCGTTAGCGCCTGCGCGGGAGATCACGATATCAGCCATGGCAAACAGATCCGGAAGCTCGTCCTGGATATATTCATACTGGACGTATCCGGCAGTACCGTTGAGAGATTCATCGGTTTTTCCCTTTCCGCAGAGATGAACAACCTGGAATTCCTTCAGAAGTTCAGGGAGGATCTTGCGGACATTATCATTGACAGAAGCAGCTCCCAGACTACCACCGATAACCATAAGTACCGGTTTGTCAGCAGTGAAACCACAGAATTTACGACCGTTTTCCGCATTTCCGGAAAGAAGTTCCTGGCGGATCGGAGTTCCTGTAAGAACTGCTTTGTCAGCTGGAAGATTGGCGACTGTCTCAGGAAAATTACAGCAGATTCTGGATGCAGAAGAGAGACAGAGTTTATTGGCAAGACCTGGAGTCATGTCGGACTCATGGATCAATGCGGGGATTTTTAAACGTTTGGCCGCGATCACAACGGGAACCGTAACGAAACCGCCTTTAGAAAAAACAACGTCCGGTTTCAGCTCTTTCAGAATCTTTCTGGCCTGGCTGAATCCCTTCAGTACACGAAACGGGTCAGAGAAGTTTTTGAGATCGAAGTAACGTCTCAGCTTTCCGGATGAGATTCCATAATATGGGATTCCAAGTTCTTCGATCAGTTTTTTTTCGATTCCTTCGTAGGAACCGATGTAGGAAATCTTATAACCAAGCTCCCTGAGCTTTGGAATCAGGGCAATATTTGGAGTTACATGTCCGGCAGTACCACCGCCGGTAAGTACGATGTGTTTCATTTGGATTCCTCCTGAATAGTCATATACTATCATTAAATATGAACTCTAACGGAGGAATTGTCAAGGAAAGATAGGATTACAGGAGAAAAATAATGGAAAATTTCAGGGATGCCGAACTGAAAAAATGGTTGGCAGAAGAATATGAAAAAGAAACCGAAGAGATGGAAAAAATCCTGTTTCCAGATGGAGTGATTCCTGATGATGGAGAAACAGAAGAGGAGGCAAAGGCTGCTTATCAGAGGCTTGTAGAAAAACTGAAAGCAGATGGTGTTTACAAAGAAGACGAAACTGACAGTATTAAAACTGATGATCATAAAGAGAATGTAAAAATCGTTTATCTGCCCGAAAAGAAAAGTCATAAAGCAGCTCGCGTAGCGGCAGCAGTACTTGTATGCTCAGCCGGTATCTTCGCCGCAAGCATGACCAGCCAGGCGAACAGGAGTTATTTTATTGATTCTGTGAGGTATTGGGTTGGGGATGATACAAGGATTGTGGTAGATAATGATAGAACGAACGAGAAAGAATGTGAAGGTGAGCAGACTGCGATAGATGATATTGAAGAGAAATTGGGGGTTGATATTCCATATTTGATGTATCGTCCTCAAGGTTTTAAATTTAAAGATTATAACATAAGTAAAGATTTTGAATATGCTTTGTTGCAGTACGACTATAAGGATACGATCTTGACTGTATATGTTAATAAATATGATAAAGAAACTAAAAGTAGTGGTGCAAGTTTAGATGGAAAAGAAATAGAAACTATTAAATTGCCAGAGGAAGAAATTAGTATTCAAGTAAAAAAAATAATGGCTAAAGGAGATAAAAAAGCCAGCTATGTTGCGTATTGGAACAATTCTACAGAATTTTATCAAATAGAAGCTCAAATGGAAGAAGAGGAATTTGTAAAATTAATCAAAAATATAAAATTTTAGTGAGATAATGCCGTTTTCACATCGTATATATAATGTAATGAAAGTTTAAAGGAGGAAAGACATTATATGAAAGAGAAAATGAAAAGAATAATAAGCCTGTTGTTTTTAGTATGCTGCTGCAGTGTGCTATTTGTAGTTCCTGCGATGGCAGATGGCTTATCAGATGATTTTTCAGTAGAAACAGATACGGATAAGGATTATGCAGAGGATACAACTTATAGTGTTCTTAGAGGCAACAACTTAAGTTTTGGAACAACAACGGTAAAAAAGATGGCAAGTAATAAAGTCGGGGTATCTGGAATAACTCAGTGTCATCATGTATGCGATAAAGTTTATTTGGAAGTTTATTTGGAAAGAAAAGTAAATGGGACATATTCTACATATAAAAGCTGGAAATTTACCGCATCAAATGTAAGTAATTTAGTTAAGAATATTACAGTTATTGTTCCAAGTGGATATTATTACCGTGTACGGGGTTATCATGCAGCGAAAGATGGTAGCAAGGAAGCAACAAGGACTTTAACCAATGGTGTTTTAGTAAAATAACAAATCAACTTTTATCCCCCAGCGATGCCACTCAAAAAAATAAAAAATCCAGTAAACTTTACATTACCTTCGCTGGGGAATGTCTAAAAATTCTGAATAATATCAAAAAATCTAAAAAAATCCCCTTAAAAAAGAAACATATTTCACAAAAAGACTGTCAAAAAACATATATTTCGTGTATAATAAATACAATAACAAACCGTTAATAAACAAAAAGTCGATTATTTCTTCTTGGAATTGTATATCACAGCGTTTCTGGACGATCGGATATCACAGAGAGATCCTTCAGGCTTTTTTTGATATGGAAATTTCAGAACGTGGGACGGAAAAGGGGGCTTGTGCATGAAGATAACATTTATCGGTGCTACGCATGAGGTGACTGGAAGCTGTTATTATCTGGAAGCGGCAGGACGGAAGTTTCTGGTGGATTATGGAATGGAGCAGGGACCGGATTATTATGAAAATAAGGAGCTTCCGGTGGCTCCGGGTGATCTGGATTTTGTGCTTCTGACACATGCACACATGGATCATTCCGGAAATCTTCCGGCCTTGTATGCAAAAGGCTATCAGGGGCCGATCTATGCGACAGAGGCAACTTGTAATCTCTGCGATATCATGCTTCGTGACAGCGCACATATCCAGATGTTCGAGGCTGAGTGGAGAAACCGAAAGGGGCGGAGAGAAGGAAAACCGGAATTTATTCCTGCATACACGATGGAAGATGCCATGGGTGTGCTCCGGAACTTCGTCAGATGCCCATATGATAAGATCATCAAACCGGCAGAGGGAATCGAAGTAAGATTTGTGGATGCAGGACATCTTCTTGGCTCCAGCAGTATTGAAGTCTGGATGACGGAAGAGGACAAAACAGAAAAGATCGTTTTTTCCGGCGATATCGGAAATATCAATCAGCCGCTGATCAGGGATCCGGTATATATCCGAGAGGCAGATTATGTTGTGATGGAATCTACCTACGGAGACCGCAGTCATGGAGAACGTCCGGATTATCCGGCAATACTGGCAGAGATCATCCAGAGGACCTTTGACAGAGGCGGCAGTTTGGTAATCCCGTCCTTTGCAGTAGGCCGTACTCAGGAAATGCTGTATTTTATCCGACAGATCAAAGAACAGGGATTGGTTCACGGCCATGATGGTTTTACGGTATATGTAGACAGTCCCCTTGCCAATGAGGCAACTACGATCTTCAGTGAGAATGCATATACCTGCTATGATGAGGAAGCAATGGATCTTTTGAATAAAGGTATCAATCCGTTATCCTTCCAGGGATTGAAGACCTCCGTTACTACCGATGATTCCAGAGCTATCAATTTTGATGAGGACTGCAAGGTGATCATTTCCGCCAGCGGTATGTGTGATGCTGGTCGTATCAAACATCATCTGAAACACAATCTGTGGAATCCCAGAAATACCATTCTTTTTGTTGGATACCAGGCTATTGGAACTCCGGGACGGGCATTATTGGAAGGTGCTGTGGAGATGAAGTTGTTTGGTGAGACTGTGCAGGTAGCTGCTGAAATATGCAAAATGCCGGGAATCAGCGGTCATGCTGATGTAAACGGACTTATAGAATGGGCGAAAGCCTTTGAGACGAGACCAAAACACGTATTTGTTACGCATGGTGATGATACGGTGACGGAGATTTTTGCCCAGAGGCTTAAAGAAGAGCTTGGGTATGATGCAACAGCACCCTTTAGTGGAACTGAATATGATCTTCTGGAGAACCGGTGTATCCATGAGGCTGTCGGTGTTCGGATCGTAAAGGCAACTGCTTCGCCGAAAACAACCAAGGCTGCCCGTGCATATGAGAAGCTGCTGGCTATGGGACGTCGCCTGATGTCCGTGATCCGGAAGAATGAAGGTTGCCCCAATAAAGATCTGGATCGTTTTGCAAGAGATATCCAGTCACTGTGTGACAAGTGGGATAGAACGGACATTTAACCGGATAACAAAGATAACATTGAAACAATTATTTTGTCAGATCATCATAAAATCACCCTGCGGAAATTTTTCGCAGGGTGATGATAAATACGATATACAAAATAAGATTATGTGAGATCAGCCTTCGTTCAATGCCTGGCGGATGGCTTTTGCAAGCTGATCCGGACATGAAGTTGGTTTGAATCCGCAGCGGATGCCTTCCAGACGGGAGATCACTTCATCTGCATCCATTCCCTCTGCAAGCTGTGCAACACCCTGTGTGTTTCCGGAACATCCGCCTGTAAACTTGATATTGTGAACTTTTTTATTATCGTCGATCTCGAACTCAATTCCTTGAGCACAGACGCCTTTTGTCTTATAAACCATTCTGGTTACCTCCTGTTCTGTTTATTTATCGATTATAGCATCTCTCAAAAAAAGTTTCCATAAAAAATAAAATTTGTTATAATGAACAATGTAGAAAAAGAAAAAGATACTGCTGAACGAAAAAAAACTGTGAAATTCAGCGGGATATCATATTGAAAGAGAGGATTTACAGATCATGAAATGTGTTGGAATCATAGGAGCAATGGAACAGGAAGTAGCAAGACTGAAAGAGGTTATGGAGAATGTATCCATTACTACCAGAGCCGGAATGGATTTTTATGAGGGTGTTCTGGAAGGAAAGAAGGTAGTTGTGGTACAGTCCGGGATCGGTAAGGTAAATGCCGGCATGTGCACCCAGATCCTGGCAGATCTCTTTCAGGTGGAAGCGGTGATCAATACCGGTATCGCAGGAAGCCTTAACAATGATATCAATATTGGAGATATCGTACTTTCCACAGATGTTCTTCATCATGATATGGATGCAACCGGATTCGGATATCCGAAGGGACAGATCCCGCAGATGAAAGAGTTTTCCTTCCAGGCAGATGAGTGCCTTCGTAAGATCGCACATGATGTATGCGAGGAAGTAAATCCGGAGATCAGGGTTTTTGAAGGAAGAATTGCTTCCGGAGATCAGTTTGTATGTGATCAGGGTGTAAAAGATAATATTGTAAAGGAATTCAGCGCCTATGCTGTTGAGATGGAGGGCGCAGCGATCGGACAGGCAGCAGCTCTTAACGGGATTCCATTCCTGATCATCCGTGCTATCTCAGATAAAGCAGATAATAGTGCGAACATGGATTATCCGGCTTTTGAAAAGCTTGCAATTGAGCACAGCGTACGTCTGACCCAGGGAATGCTGAAACGGATGGCCTGATCGGAACTTTGGAGGGAACCGTCATTTTTCTTCTGCATATACTGTAAGAGATAGCAGAGAGAGGACAGCAGAAGAGTTATGATCTATCCAGATTTTTATCCGTTTTATGCTACACAGGGAAGTCCTGGTTTTTATAATGAAGAGAGAGAACAGGAAAAGGAATTTGATCTGATGAGATCATACTATCCGGATACAGCCCGAAGGATCCAGGAAAAAGCGGAAGCACAGTGTCAGCTTTTGGATTATGAGGGAAGCCGGCTGTATGATGAATATCCGGATCGTTTCATGCTCTATCACATCTGTCACCAGGTGAAAGGACAGATGGAAGGAGATACCAGTGTACAGGAGATTCCAGGAGGGTTCCTGGATGATCTGATCGAAGTGCTGGTGTATCAGGAGATTTCCAGACGAAGATGCAGGAGGAAAAGGTGCAGAAAATGTTTCCGCACTGAGTATTAAAATGGCGGTTTACCCATGAACGATACAGTGATACTGGCAGAAGCGACCAAAACTGGTTCGCACAACATCTGTCCATATACAATAAAACAAAAAGTGAATATAATGGAAGTATGATGAAAACAATAAGGGAATTTTTAGAAGAACAGATTAATGAACAGCTGATACAGGCTGTTGTCAGTGGCCGCAGGACTGGCGAGGGACCTTCCAAGGTGAAGCTTCGTCCTGTGGAGCTGAAGGGTCAGATTTTTTACCAGGCGTCCATGACAGAAGGGACGAAGGTTTATCATAAGAATTTTACCAGGGAAGAGATGATCGCTTATCTGGAGCATGCCATGGAGGAATTTCGTCAGCTTCAGGCAACTGGACGCAGTCAGGATGGAAGTATCCTTATCAGCAAGAAAGGGAAAGCAACCATCAAAACAAAACAACACGGGCCTGCGCAGAATGAGAAGATAAAGATCGCTCCTCATAACCGGGTGAAACAGTACATTCTCAGAGAGGGAACGGCAGCTCCGTTTCTGGTGGATCTGGGAGTTATGACAAAGGATGGAAAGATCGTTGCTTCCAGATATGACAAGTTCAGACAGATCAATCGCTTTCTGGAGTTTATCAGGGATATCCTTCCGAAGCTTCCTAAAGACAGAGAGATCACGATCCTGGATTTTGGCTGCGGAAAATCCTATCTTACTTTTGCTATGTATTATTATCTCAGAGAACTGGAGGGTTTTGATGTAAACATCATAGGGCTGGATCTTAAGGAAGATGTGATACGGCATTGCAGTGAATTGGCCAGATCTTATGGTTATGACAAGCTGCATTTTTACCAGGGAGATATTGCAGGGTACGAAGGCGTTTCTTCTGTGGACATGGTGGTGACACTTCATGCCTGCGATACAGCAACAGATTTCGCTCTGGCCAAGGCAGTGGAATGGGGGGCTCAGGTGATCCTGTCTGTTCCATGCTGTCAGCATGAACTGAATCGTCAGATTCGAAACGAAATGCTCCAGCCTGTTATGCGTTATGGGATCCTGAAGGAAAGAATGGCAGCTCTGATCACAGATGGTCTTCGTGCCGAGCTTCTGGAAAGCAAAGGATATGAAACCCAGCTTCTTGAATTTATCGATATGGAACATACACCAAAAAATATTCTGATCCGCGCAGTAAAAACCGGAAAGAAAAAGAGCAGGGACAGTTTTTCGGATACCATGAAGGCTCTTCATGTGGCTCCTACCCTGGACAGGCTTCTTTATCCGGAAGAGTCAGCCTCACAGAAGGGAGAATGACATGATGAAGATCCTACGTAAGGGAGTGATACTGCTGGTGATCTTTGTGGCAGTAGTAGCCGGGACCTCATTTCTGATGAACAGTCAGTCTACAGATAACCGCTCAGATATGAACGATGCCACACTTCCGGAGGTTATGGTAAAGATCGGAAGTACCCAGGCAAATAAGATGTATGGATACAGACAGCAGATGCAGACCGATTTCATGAGAGGAAGTATTACTCCGCTGGATACGACCAAAAAAGTGTCTTTTGAGATCAACCCATATGCTGATACAGTAACAGGGCTTGCTTATGAGGTACGGACTTCAGACGGAAGCAAAGTTATGGAGAACCGTAAGATCAAGAATCTCACGAAAGAGGACAACGGCTGTTTAAGTACAGAGATTGAGATCGGCAGTGACCTTCGCATGAACCAGGAGTATTCCATGCAGATCACGCTGGATACCAGTGAGGGGGAAGTTTACTACTATACAAGAGTGGTTTCCAGAACCCAGTTGAATACAGAAGCGTATCTTCAGTTTGTCAAGGATTTTTCCACAAAGTGTCTGGACAAGGAACAGGCAGATACGCTGACCGGATATCTGGAAGCGGAGGATATTTCCGGCGGAACGAATTACAATAATATTTCCATCAGTTCCGGACTTTCCAATATCAGCTGGGGATCCCTTTCTCCGAAGCTCTACATGGAAGGAGTTCCGCTGATCGATGATATCAATGAAACGACTGCAAGTATTACGCTGGATTATCAGGTTTCCGCACAGGATGATGAGGGTAAAACCGAAATTTATGATGTTACGGAATTTTACCGTATGCGTTATACAGAAACAAGGATCATGCTGCTGGATTTTAAACGTTCTGCAACGAAGGTATTTGATCCGTCTCAGAAGGTAGTTTCCGATGCAGGCCTGCTTCTGGGTGTCCGTGACAAGAATGTCACCTATGCTTCAGACAGCAGTGGAAAGATCGTTGCTTTTGAGCAGGATGGGGATCTCTGGTCTTATGCACCGTCCAGCGGAAAGATCACAAGGATCTTCAGCTTCCGCAAAGAGGAAGATAACGATTCCAGATATGTGCGCAACGAACATGATATCAAGATCATCCGAGTGGCAGATAACGGGGATGTGGACTTTGTATTGTACGGTTACATGAACCGTGGTGTTCACGAGGGATACAGCGGTGTCTGTGTTTATCACTACAACAGCGACCGTAATGTGGTAGAAGAAAAAGTATTCATACCAAGTACAGAATCCTACGAGTTCCTGAAGGAAGATCTTGGAACACTCACTTATGTAAACAAAAACAATCAGCTGTTTCTGCTGTTTGCACAGAAGCTGTATCAGGTAGATATTGAGACAGGAACCTCACAGGTTCTGGAAGAAGGAATCAAACAGAACCATTTTGTTGTGTCAGATACCAAGGCACATGCAGCATGGCTGATCGAATCCGGAGATGATGTAGGGAAGATCCGGGAAATTGAATTTGATTCTCTGAAAACAAGAGATATTTCGCCGGAAAGCGGAAAAAATCTGAGAGCTCTGGGATTTATGAATGAAGATCTGGTATATGGGATCCTTTCCGATGAAGACATTCTTACGGATGCCAACGGACATGAAACAGAGGGAATCAGTACATTCCGCATTGAAAGCTTTAAAGGAAAGGTGAAAAAAGAGTATCGTCAGGATGGCCTTTATATCACCAACGTAACGGTTGGCAGTACCATGATGGAGTTTGAACTTTCTGCAAAATCGGGGAATGCTTATACAGTCCAGAAAAAGGACAATATCATGAATAACAAAAAAGCATCCGGAAGCCAGATAGATGTAGCATTGATCACTACAAACCGTGCAGGAACGCTGATCCGCCTGACCATGACTCAGAAACCGGAGACAGACAGTCCGCTGCTTGTTTGTTCCAAGATCGAGAGTACTGAAGACTCATCGGTAACATTGGATACTACCGTTCCACAGGGAGAACTTTATTATGTTTATGCATATGGTTCTCTTGACCGTATCTATACCGATCCGGCTGCAGCTGTGAAACGCGCGGATGCGCAGACTGGAGTGGTACTTAACCGTGCGCAGCAGTATGTCTGGGAACGTGGAAACAAAAAAACAAAGCTCCAGATGAATATAGAGGATGTACCGGAAAGTATACGTACAGCCAACTGGAAGAAAAAAGAACTTCAGGATAGCCTTGGTGATATGGGAACGGTGATCGATCTGACCGGCTGCACTCTTGACAATGTTCTTTATGAGGTCAGTGCCCAGAGACCGGTGATCGCCAAGACAGGAGAAAATTCCAGTGTGGTGATCGTAGGCTATGATGAATATAATACCTATCTTTATGATCCGGCAACAGGGCAGATCAGCCCGTATGGAATGAATGACAGTACAGCGCTGTTTGAGAGTGCCGGAAATGTATTTCTCACCTATATAGAAAACGTCATAGAGTGATGCTTACAGAGCAGGCCGGATGAAGGCCATGGGTTACAGCAGGATGGCAAGACGGGCGTTCCCGTTTGGCATAAATCGGAAAACAGGAAAAAAGTTCCTGTTTTCCGGGAAAAGCGCGACAGGAAAGGGGAAAAATCAATGTTAAGTGAAAGTATTAAAAAACTGGTACAGTATGGGGTGGAGAGTGGTATTACTCCGGAATGCGAAAGAATTTATGCAACCAATCTTCTTCTGGATGCCTTTGGGGAAAGCGAATATACAGAACCGGAGACAGAGTATGCTAAAATCAATCTTGAGGAGACTTTGAACGAACTTCTTGATGAGGCTGTAAAGAGGGGCATCATCGAGGACAGTATTGTGTACAGAGATCTCTTTGATACAAAACTGATGAACTGTCTGATGCCGCGTCCTGCCCAGGTGCAGAGAGAATTCTGGGATGCTTATAAAGAAAATCCGGAAAAAGCCACAGATTATTTTTATAAGCTGAGTCAGGACAGTAACTATATCAGACGTTATCGCGTAAAAAAAGATCAGAAATGGACAGTAGACAGCGAATATGGCAAGATCGATATCACGATCAACCTGTCCAAGCCGGAAAAAGATCCAAAGGCTATCGCAGCTGCCAAGCTGGTAAAATCCAGCAGCTATCCAAAATGTCTGCTTTGTCCGGAAAATGAAGGCTATGCAGGAAGAGTCAATCATCCGGCAAGGGAGAACCACAGGATCATCCCGATCACCGTCAATGACAGTCCATGGGGCTTCCAGTACTCTCCATATGTTTACTACAATGAACATTGTATCGTATTTAACAGTCAGCATACTCCGATGAAGATCGAGAGAAATACATTTATCAAGCTGTTTGATTTTGTAAAGCTGTTCCCACATTATTTCCTTGGCTCCAATGCGGATCTTCCAATCGTAGGAGGTTCTATCCTCAGCCACGATCATTTCCAGGGCGGGCATTACACCTTTGCCATGGCGAAGGCAGAGATTGAAAAGCATGTGACGATCCCGGGATACGAAGATGTGGAAGCCGGCATTGTAAAATGGCCTCTTTCCGTACTGCGTATCCGCAGCAAAGACGAGACGAGACTGATCGATCTGGCAACACATGTACTGGCAGGCTGGAGAGGATATACGGATGAGGCTGCATTTATCTTTGCAGAAACAGACGGAGAGCCGCATAACACCATCACACCGATCGCACGTAAAGTGGGAGATACCTTTGAACTGGATCTGACATTACGTAACAATATCACAACAGAGGAGCATCCGCTGGGGGTTTATCATCCGCATGCATGCTATCATCATATCAAGAAAGAGAATATCGGTCTTATCGAAGTTATGGGACTCGCTGTTCTTCCGGCACGTCTGAAAGAAGAGCTGGAGCTTCTTGAAGAATACATTTTAAGCGGCAGGGACATCGCTTCCAATGAGAAAATCGAGAAACATGCTGCATGGGTTGCAGAATTTCTGCCAAAATATGAGAAACTTGATAAAGATAATATCCAGGAAGTCCTTCGCAGGGAAGTGGGCAATGTATTTGTTCATGTACTGGAGGATGCCGGTGTTTATAAATGCACACCAGAGGGCAGGGATGCATTTATGAGATTTATCAATACTCTGTAAAAAAGTACGGAGGCACCCGGGGATGGATATGTATTTCAGGAGGAGTTTATTTATATGAAAAACAGAGAAAAAACCGGAAAGGCCTTTCGGATAAAATGGCTTTTGCTGGCACTTGTGGCAGTTGCACTGATCTTTGTGCCGGCTGCATCGCATAAGGTGTCGGCGGCGAAGCTTGTTTATACCGTTAAGTTCAATAATAATTCAGGTACCAGCAAAAGTAAGACGTATACCGCACTGACACGGAACGTGACATTAAATACTACGATCCGGCTTCCGGCAGTACCCAAGGCTGTGGGATATCAGAATCTCGGATGGACTACACGGAAGAGGAGCAGTAAGGTAGTATATAAAGCAGGTGCCCGCGTAAAGGTCAGAAAAGATATGACTCTGTATGCGGTCCGCAGAAAGAGCAGATACTATACCGTAAACTTCTATCTTGGAAATGGAAGCACCAATTCCGCATATAAGAAGCTGCAGAAAAAAGTAGAAGAGGGTACATATTACACATTGCCTGCAGTTCCATCCAGATCGGGATATGTAAATCTTGGCTGGTCAACAGCAAAGAACGGCAAGGCATCTACTGCAAAAAAAGTAGGAACGAAGATTAAAATCTCCGGTAATATCAGATACTATTCCGTACAGATGCAGTCAGTAAAAGTAAATCTCCGCAAGGCAAACGGAACCGTATGGAAGACAGTAACACTTGGAAAGGGCGGTTACCTTAAGCTCCCATCTGTATCCAATGCGACAGGTTATACGTTTATGGGCTGGTCTAAGACCAGACGGACCGGTTCTTCCACAGATCCGGATTATGAAGCCGGTGAACTTCTGCGGATCAGCAAAAACACCAATCTGTATGCGACGGTATTTAACCGTGCACTGGAGAAGGACATCAGTTCCGATGAGATGGCTCATCCGGCGATCGGTATGATGTACAGTAAGGTCATTTTTGTGGGAGATTCCCGTACTGCAGGAATACAGGCGACACTGAAAAAACAGATGAGCAGTTCTGTAACAAATGGGGTTTCTTTTGTTGCAAACCCAGGAAAGGGCTTGAGCTGGTTCCGGGATACAGGATATGCACAGCTTATAGAAGAGATCGACAAAACAGAAAGTTCCAAACCGATCGCCGTTATCTTTAATCTGGGTGTCAATGACCTGGGAAATGCAGGCAATTATGTCAGCTATATGACCAGTATCGCATCCACATTGAAAAGTAAGAACTGTAAGCTCTTTTACATGTCTGTAAACCCGATCAACAGTACCATGATCACAAAAGCAGGAAGAGGCGCCCGTACAGAGGCACAGGTAAGAGAATTCAACAGCAAGATCCGTTCCGGTCTTTCTCTGGATTACAAGTACATCGATATGTACAGCGTACTTATGAAAAAAGGCTACGGGACCAATGCTTCCTACAATGGCACAGACGCTGACAGTGATGATGGACTTCACTACACAACAAAGACATTCAAGAGGATCTACTATTACTGCATTACTTATCTCAACACAGGAAGTATCAACGCATCTTATTATTAATGGTATAACAGACAGAAAAATCCCGTCTGCCGGAGACATTCCGCCAGGCGGGATTTTTCTGTCCGGCGGCCCGCTATTTTTCTGTCCGACAGGGCAATTACTCCTTGCACGAACCATGAGAATAGTCTATACTTAATTCGATACGGACGTTTGGAGGTCCGCAGGGACGTGTAATCCTGAATATGAGGAATGAGGTATAGATTATGAAACTGACAACAGTGAAAGAGATTTACAGAAACCGTGAACAGTATCTCGACAAAGAGATCACCGTAGGTGGATGGGTACGAAGTGTTCGTGATTCCAAGGCGTTTGGATTCATCGTACTTCATGATGGAAGCTTTTTTGAAACTCTTCAGATCGTATATCATGATAACATGGAGAATTTCGCAGAGGTTTCCAAGCTGAACGTTGGAGCAGCCATCATTGTTAAGGGAACGCTGGTAGCTACCCCTCAGGCGAAGCAGCCATTTGAGATCCAGGCAACAGAGATATCTGTGGAGGGAGCTTCCGCACCGGATTATCCACTTCAGAAGAAGAGACACAGTCTTGAATACTTAAGGACCATGACACATTTAAGACCGAGAACAAATACTTTTCAGGCTGTATTTCGTGTACGTTCTCTCTGTGCATATGCGATCCATAAATTTTTCCAGGAGAGAGGCTTTGTCTATGTGCATACACCGCTGATCACAGGAAGTGACTGTGAAGGTGCAGGAGAGATGTTCCAGGTAACAACACTGGATCCGAAGAATATTCCGCTGACAGAGGATGGAAGTGTTGATTATTCACAGGATTTCTTCGGAAAGGAGACAAACCTTACCGTAAGCGGACAGCTGAACGGAGAGACTTATGCACAGGCATTCCGCAATATCTACACATTCGGACCGACCTTCCGTGCTGAGAATTCCAACACTACCCGTCATGCAGCTGAGTTCTGGATGATCGAGCCTGAATGTGCGTTTGCAGACCTTCAGGACGCTATGGAGCTTGCAGAGGCTATGCTGAAATACGTGATCCGTTATGTCTTTGAGAATGCACCGGAGGAAATGAACTTCTTCAATTCCTTCATTGACAAGGGGCTTCTTGACAGACTGAACCATGTGCTTAATTCTGAATTTGCACATGTGACCTATACAGAGGCTGTTGAGATCCTTGAGAAGAACAATGACAAATTTGATTACAAGGTATTCTGGGGATGTGATCTTCAGACAGAGCATGAGCGCTATCTGACAGAGCAGGTCTACAAGAGACCGGTATTTGTTACAGATTATCCGAAGGAGATCAAGGCATTCTACATGAAACTCAACGAGGATGGAAAGACAGTTGCGGCTATGGACTGTCTGGTGCCGGGAATCGGAGAGATCATCGGAGGAAGCCAGAGAGAGGATGACTACGACAAGCTGAAAACACGTATGGATGAGCTGGGTCTGAAACCGGAGGATTACGATTTCTATCTGGATCTTCGTAAATATGGTTCCACACGTCATTCCGGCTTTGGTCTTGGATTTGAGAGATGTGTCATGTACCTTACAGGTATGGGCAACATCCGTGACGTGATCCCATTCCCGAGAACTGTAAAGAACTGCGATCTTTGATCAGAACACTTTTGCACAGCAGGACGTTCTGTGCTCCTGAGATCAGAGAACAGCAGGGAGAAATTGGCAACAGGTATTGATATGTGTGACTGACACACAAGGGAGAACATTATGAGATTTATTCATCTTGCAGACGTGCATCTGGGCGCGGTTCCCGACAGGGGCTGCCCGTGGAGCAAAGAGCGGGAGGAAGAAATCTGGAGCACTTTCCGCCGGGTTATTGCGGGCATCCGCGAAGATCCGGTGGATTTGCTATTTATATCCGGAGATCTGTTCCACCGCCAGCCTCTTATGAGAGAGCTTAAGGAAGTAAATTATCTGTTTTCCACCATCCCAGATACCAGAGTGTATCTGATGGCAGGAAATCATGATTTTATAAGCAGAGATTCTTTTTATAATACGTTTGAGTGGAATTCCAATGTTATATTTTTCAGAAGCAGGGAACTGACCTGTGTTAAAGATCCCAGGCTTGATGTCTATGTATATGGACTGAGTTACTATGACCGGGAAATAAAAGACGGACTTTATGATCAGGCTGTCCCTGTCCAGAAAGAAGGAATCCATATTCTGCTGGCCCATGGCGGCGATGAGAAGCATATTCCTCTCAGTGCAGCAGCTCTGGCGGCGTCAGGCTTCGATTATGTGGCGTTAGGGCATATCCACAAGCCGCAGATCCTGATCCGTGACCAGGCGGCCTTTTCCGGGGCTCTGGAGCCCATTGACAGGAATGATACAGGGGAACATGGATATATGGAGGGACGACTGATCAACGGAAGGATCCGTACAGAGTTCGTTCCCTTTGCCTGTCGTTCCTATCAGCAGCTGGTAATGACACTTCACGAGGAAACTACACAGATATCTCTGGAAGAAGCGGTAAAATCCCAGATTTTCCGCAGAGGAGGAAGGAATATCTACAGGATCGTTCTTCAGGGAATGCGTTCGCCGGATCTTCTTCTGATCCCTGAGAAACTGAAAAGTCTTGGAAATGTTACCGATGTTGTGGATGAATCCTGGCCGGCGTATGATCTTGGTGAGCTCTACAAACGCTACAGCGGTACTCTGATCGGTGATTATATCGGCTATTTTCTGGCCAAAAAGGGTATGGATACCGTGGAAAAAAAGGCGCTGTATTATGGGCTTCAGGCATTGCTTGAGACAGGCAGCCGGCGATAAAGGGGCAGCACAGGAGGATAGCATAAGATGGTTATCAGACGTTTAAAAATAAAAAATTTCGGGAAGATCCGGGACAAGGATATGGAACTTTCACCTGGGATCAACGTACTTTACGGTGAAAATGAGAGTGGAAAAACTACCACACATACATTTATCCGCTCCATGTTTTACGGCGTTCGCAGACTGCGAGGAAAGGCTGCTCTGAACGATACATATACAAAATATGAACCGTGGGAAAATCCGGCAGAATATGGTGGGATCATGTGGTTCACAAGCAAGGGGAAGAAGTATCGTCTAACCAGGAATTTTTATAAAGAAAAGAAGCTGGGAGAGCTTCTCTGTGAAGATGATGGCAGCCTTGTGGATGCGGAACAGGGAGCTCTTGGGACTATTCTGGGAAATGTAAGTGAGGCAGTTTATGATAATACGGTGTCTGTGGCACAGCTGAAAAGCGTTACAGGAAAAGATCTCGTACGTGAACTGCAGAATTACATGGCCAGCTATCAGGGAACCGGTGACAGTTCCATTGACATGGGACGAGCCATGCAGATGCTGAAAATGTCCAGAAAAGGATATCTGACAGAAGCGGCTCGGCGAAAAAAGGAGCTGGAAAAGGAAAAAGAAAAGATTTCCGCAAACATGGAATATATCCGCAGAGAGATCCGTGAACTGGATGAGAAGCGTGATCGGATCATGCAGCAGCAGGACGGGATGAACATAGGGACCAGAGAACGGAGTACAGAGGATCTTCTTGAGCTTCGGATCGATCGTGTAAAAAGAAGGCGGGAGCTGACAGATGCAGTTCTGGCAGTTGTGCTGCTTGGCGGGATTGCCGGTACCGGCTGCCTGGCAGCCTTTTCCGGGCAGGTTATTTTCAGTGTTCTGGCAGGCGTGGCAACTGCGGCGATTTCTGTAGCGGCATTGTTTTTTCGCATACGGCTCAGCAGGGAGCTGAATAAGAGAGAACGTCAGAGAGAGCGCTGGCATTCCAGACATGAGGAGCTGACCTGGAACCGGAACAGTCTGGACAGTGACTACGAAGAGAAGCATACAGCGCTGGAGAACCTGCAGGCAGAGTTGACGGAATGTGAAGAAAACACAGAAGTGATCACTCCGGAGGAAACGGAGATCCAGGCGCTGAATATGGCCATGGAGACGATTGAGGCACTTTCCGGAAACATTACGGATCAGGTAGGGGTCCGTCTGAAAAAACGTACATCTGAGATATTAAGTGAGATCACCGGTGGCAGATACCAGGAGGTTCTGATGGATGAGGCACTGCATATGTCTGTGAACACAGGGGAGCGTATCGTATCCATTGAGAGACTGAGCCGCGGGACACTGGAGCAGATTTATTTTGCCCTTCGTATGGCAGCAGGAGAGCTTTTCTGCAAAGAGGAACCGTTCCCTGTGATCCTGGATGATGTATTTGGCATGTATGATGAAGAACGTCTTGCAGCGGCTCTCAGGTGGCTGCATAAAGAAAACAGACAGGTGATCATAAGTACCTGCCATAAAAGAGAAATGGAGATCCTGGATAAAGAGAGGATTCCCTATCAGAAGCTTCCTATGTGAGCTTTTGCAGGAAGATTTCAGCATAAAGATCAAAAGCAAAGCAGACAGCAGATGCGGATCATGGATATCCGTCTGTTACAGAAATATAAAGCGGCTGCGCTTTCTGAGAGACTGTTATATCGTTCTCAGAAGGTGCAGCCGCTTTGCGTGCGTTATGATTTATTTATTTCTCATGCTGGCTCATGTAATTTGTTACGCAGCGTTTGATTCTGTCTACCGGATTCAGGAGGTGGCTGACAGAGGTATCATGGTTCAGCGTATCAATGATCAGAGCAATATATTTGCTCATATCGCAGCTGATGTAGTATGGCTTCTCAAGAAGCTCCGGTGACTGATAAACCAGGTTAGTAGTAAGGAGCTTGTCGAAGTAGCCCTTCTTGTAAGCATCGTCAAATTTATCAAGACCATCGGTAAAGAATCCGAAGGTAGAGCAGATGTAAACTCTGCCTGCTCCTTTCTCTTTCAGGAGAGACGCGATCTTAATGATCGTATCACCGGAGGAGATCATATCATCGATCAGGATCATATCCTTGCCCTCGATCTTTGGTCCGAGGAATTCATATGCTGCGATCGGATGACGGCCGTTTACATATCTTGAGTAATCCAGACGTTTATAGTACATACCCATATCAACACCGAGGACATTGGCGAGATAGATCGCACGGTTCATGCTTCCTTCGTCCGGGCTGATCGTCATGAAATGATCCTTGTCGATATGAAGTCCCTTTTCATTATTAAGAAGAGCCTTGATGAACTGGTAGGATGGCTGTACAGTCTCAAAACCATGAAGAGGAGTCGCATTCTGTACACGGGAATCATGTGCATCAAAGGTGATGATATTCTCAACACCCATATCGATCAGCTCATGAAGTGCATTGGCACAGTCAAGAGACTCTCTTCCGACACGTTTGTCCTGGCGACTCTCATAGAGATATGGCATGATCACGTTGACTCTGCGGGCTTTTCCGCCTACAGCGGCGATAACACGCTTCATATCCTGGAAATGATCATCCGGGGACATAAGATTCGTGTAAGGTCCGATCGGATAGGATAAGCTGTAATTTGTCACATCTACCATTACGTAGATATCATCACCGCGGACAGATTCGTTGATGGTGCATTTACCCTCACCGGAGCCGAAACGTGGAGTTTTGGCGTCAATAATGTAAGAATCGCGCTTGTATCCCTCGAATGCAAAGGAGTCCATTCCAGGATACTGTCTTTCGGCACGCCATTTGACCAGCCAGTCATTCACCTTCGCGCCTAATGAGCTGCAGCTCTGAAGGGGAATCAGTCCAAGTCTTCCTACCGGGAGTGTGGAAAAATCTTTTGTATTTACCTGTGCCATTTTAATTTCCTCCTAAAAATATTTTCTGTATACGGATGTCCTTCCCGATCAACGATATCATCTGATAGTTGCTGGCAATTCGGGAAAATGTTCTCTCGGAATAGGTATCCGAGAAATTTTTGAGCGTCAGATTCGTGGAAATGATCGTGGATTTCCTGCGCATGATCCGCTCATTGAGACAGAGAAAAAGCTGTGAAGATACGAAACTGTTGGTAAGCTCCGTTCCCAGGTCATCAATGATCAGAAGATCACAGTCATAGATCAGTTCCTCGTCTGTGCCGGTATCTTTTCGGGAAAAAGAATTCGCAGCCATCATATCAAAAAGATCGTAGGCGGAAAAGTACAGGACACAGTGGGTGGATCTGAGAAGCTCTCGGGCGATGCAGTGTGAAAGAAAGGTTTTTCCCACACCGGTATCACCATATAAAAACAGGTTTTCAAATTTATGGTCGAAGTTCTGCACAAAGCGCTGTGCAGTGTCATAGGCCCGTCTGGCTGTTTCCAGGGCAGACAGTCCCGTGGCTTCGTTTTTTATTGTAGCAGAATAATAGTCAAATGAAAAGCTGTCAAAATTCTCTTTTTCGAGAATTTCATTCAGATTGGACTGTGCATAAAGCAGTTCGATCTCAGCTTTTTTAAAACAGGTGCATTTTCGGCTGCCGATATAGCCGGTATCCTGACAGTCAGGGCAGGTGTAAGGCATCTCAAGATAGTCTCCGGGAAAGCCGTTTGCAACAAGAAGGGTGATCCGTTCATCGGAAAGCTCCTGGATGGCTGCCTTCAGATCCGAAGTTCCCTTTTCTTCGCCGTTTAAAAGGCGACGGACTTTGTCAGCACTTAAAGTTGCCACCTCGTCATCGATCTCTTTCAGACGGGGGATCTTTCCGTAGGCTTCGGCTGTGTGCTCCTCCAGAATACGGTGGTTCTGTGCCTGCCGGCGGCTGTATTCTCTCATTATAGTATCATATTGAAAATTCTGTAAAGGCATAAAGCGCTCCTTCCAGGTTCTGTTACTGATTATTTAAAAGACGTTTCTCATATTCCGCAAAATCATAATCACGCTGGTGGAAATTATTGAAGCGGTTGCTATTCTGAGGCTGAGTCTGGGGCTGCTTCTTCCTGGAAACGGATTTCTCAAGCTGGCGTTTTTTGTGTGCGGCATCCAGAAGCCGGATATCCTCCAGCGTATGTACGTTTTTCTTTTTCCAGCCGGAGAGGATCTTATCTGCATATTGGAAACTGGGCTGTCCGGTGGAAAGGACAGTACGGCTGCAGGCTTCCTGGATCAGCTCCAGATCAAAACCGTAGGTCTTGCGCCAGGTATCAATGTAAGTGATCTCGTTATCAACAGGATTGCGGCCGCTGATCCCCATAGCCTTCAGGATCGTGTAATAATCCTTGGAAAAACGGGAGCTGGCATCCCGGGCCATCTCGACGGTGGTGATGCCGTCTTTTGCCCAGGCGAGTGCAACAGTTTCAATATAACGCATACTCTTGCGGCCTCTGGAAACACAGTATTCCACCAGATATTCGATGAGATCCGCAGACATATGGAGTTCATCATAGAAAAAAAGGATCTTCTGCATTTCTGTAGGCGTCAGTGTTTTGGTCAGATACTGCTCTGTGATATAGAGAAGCTGACTGATCTCTTCGTTTTGCTTAAGTTCTCTGATCCGGTCAGGAGTGAGACTGAGAATGTAATCAGCGGAGCTTGGGACTCCCGGATCCGTGTTCCCGGAAACGGAAGCAGAATTGCCGGAACCGGTGAAAGTATCCACGGAAGCGCTGCTCTCTCTATGACCGGTATCCGCAAAGGGTTCCAGCAAAGTGATCCCGGAAAGCTTCTGATCTGCAGTATAGGTTAATGCGATCAGCTTCTCACCTTCCCAGTATTTCAGCGCACGGGAAATATCTCTTTCCGTGCAGAAAAGGCTGTCTGCCATATGCTCCAGGCTGAAAGAAGAAGGAGCGGCAGATACCATACGGAGAAGGTAGATATATACCTTTACGAACTCCCCGTTGGCACGAGGCATGAAATTGTCAATAAAGCGATTGGAAAGAATCGTTACCTCCAGTTCTGAGGAATTCTGAAGTGAAATCAGGCTCATGATCAGCAGCTCCCTTTCTAAAATACAGCAGATATTTCAGGTGATATCCCAAAGTCTGCCATGCTAAAAAGGATTATAGCACAACCGCTTTTACTTGAGAATAGTCTATTTTCACAGAAGTTGTGCACCAATTTCCATGTGGAAAATGTGGATAGTGTGGAAAACTTTGAGGATAACATTATCAGCAACTAACAAAAACCTTAATTTTGTAAGAAAAATGCGGTATTTGTTGAATTTGGCTGTTGAATTATGTCAAGTAGGTTATACACAAAAAAATCCACATGCCAGGCACGTCTGAAATGTGCATAAGCATGTGGATAATGTGGATAATTATTTTCCGAGAAGGTGTTCTCCAATATTTACAACGTCTCCGGCGCCCATAGTTATCAACAAATCACCATGTGCACAACTTTTTAAGAGGAAGCTCTCGATCTCATCAAAAGTCGGGAAATATTCGCAGGGGGTTCCAAGTTCCTGGATCTGTTTCTGGAGATCCTGGGAAGAAATACCAAGATTGTCTGTTTCACGTGCGGCATAAATATCAGCCAGTACAACATGATCGGCCAGAGTCAGCGCTTTTGCAAATTCCGGAAGAAGAGCTTTGGTACGTGTGTAGGTATGAGGCTGGAATACACACCATACCTTCTGATGCGGATAATTCTTTGCAGCATGAAGGGTTGCCTCGATCTCGGTTGGATGATGCGCGTAATCATCAATGATGGTAATACCGCCGATCTCACCTTTATACTGGAAACGACGGTCTGTACCGGTAAAGCTTCCGAGACCTTTGACGATCACATCATCCGGAAGGTCCAGAAGGCGTCCTACGGCAATGGCGGCCAGTGCATTGGATACGTTGTGGATACCCGGTACACGCAGATAATAGCTGCCGATCTTTTTGCCCCGGAAGAGAACGGAGAAGGAAGGATGTCCGTATTTATCCCAGGTAATGTCTGCTGCGGTGTAATCGGCATCGTGCTCCAGACCATAGGTAAGAACATTGCATGGAAGCTCCCGGGTGATCGTCTCATACTCCGGTGTGTCGGCGTTGATGATCAGAGTACCGTCAGCAGGGAGAAGCTCTGCAAATTTCCGGAAGGAATGGCGGATGTCATCGATGTCCTTGAAGAAATCCAGATGATCGGCATCCATGTTCAGGATCACACTGATCTTAGGGAAGAAGCTTAAAAAGCTGTTGGTGTATTCGCATGCCTCTGTGATAAAGGTCTCAGAATTTCCAACGCGGATGTTTCCGTGGATAGCAGGAAGGATTCCGCCAACACTGATGGTAGGATCACAGTCACCCTCAAGAAGGATATGGGAAACCATGGAAGTAGTAGTGGTTTTTCCGTGGGTTCCGGAAATTGCGATCGGTGTATCGTAGTTCCGCATGATCTGTCCCAGAAGCTCTGCACGGGTGAGCATTGGAAGCCCTTTTTCTTTCGCACAGGCAAATTCCGGGTTGTCCGGGTGGATCGCTGCTGTATAGACAACCACATCTACATCATCCTTGATGTTGGAAGCGCGCTGTCCGTAATAGATCACAGCGCCACGTTCTTCCAGTGTGCGGGTCAGCGGGCTGGATTTGGCATCGGAACCGGAAATCCGGAAATTTTCTTCCAGAAGGATCTCGGCAAGGCCGCTCATGCTGATGCCTCCGATCCCGATGAAATGAATATGGAGCGGTTTATGAAAGTCTATCTGATACATAATAATCTCCTTATATATATGTTATTTTCGTAGCTCTTTTGTCTGTTTTATTATAACGCCAACAGAAACAATTGAAAAGTGGTTCTTTTGGCTAAAAAAGCGGTTTTTTCCGGAATATAAAAGTAACCAGAAAATAACATCGAAAAATGTTGAAAATTACCAGAGGAATGAAAAAAATGATGAGTCTTACCAATTTATAATATACAATAGCGATAAAAAAAGTAAAATACAGCTAAAATAATTGTAAAAAATGTTCACTAATACAGTAAAGTATGCTATAATGAAATAATCATAACATACAAGAGGTGATCGCATGATTAAGAAAGAGATGATTGCCATGCTCTTGGCCGGTGGGCAAGGCAGCAGGTTAGGAGTTTTGACAGAAAAGGTTGCAAAGCCGGCAGTCGCTTTTGGTGGTAAATATCGTATCATCGATTTTCCACTGAGCAATTGTATTAACTCGGGAATTGACACGGTGGGTGTGCTGACACAGTACCAGCCTCTCCGCCTGAATACACATATCGGTATCGGTATTCCGTGGGATCTTGACCGCAATGAAGGCGGTGTCACAGTCCTTCCTCCGTATGAGAAGAGCACAAGCAGTGAATGGTACACAGGAACTGCCAATGCGATCTATCAGAATCTGGCTTATATGGAGCAGTATAACCCGGATTATGTACTGATCCTTTCCGGTGACCATATCTATAAGATGGATTACGAAGTGATGCTGGATTTCCACAAGGCGAACAAGGCAGATATTACGATCGCGTGTATGCCGGTTCCCATTGAGGAAGCCAGCCGTTTTGGTATTATGGTTACTGATGAGAGCAGCCGTATTACTGAGTTTGAGGAGAAGCCGGAGCATCCAAGCAGCAATCTTGCATCCATGGGTATCTATATTTTCTCATGGCCGGTTCTGAAGGAAGCACTGATCGCCCTGAAGGATCAGAATGGCTGTGACTTCGGTAAACATATCCTTCCGTACTGTAAAGAGAAGGGGCAGCGCCTTTTTGCTTATGAGTATAACGGCTACTGGAAAGATGTAGGAACTCTTGGTTCTTACTGGGAAGCAAATATGGAGCTGATCGATATCATTCCGGAGTTTAATCTTTATGAGGAATTCTGGAGGATCTACACCAAGGGAGATGTGATCCCGCCACAGTATATTTCCGCAGATGCAGTTGTGGACAAGTGTATCATCGGTGAGGGAACAGAAATCTATGGTGAAGTACATAATTCAGTGATCGGTCCGAATGTTATCATCGGCAAGGGTAGTGTGATCCGTGATTCTATTATCATGAAGAATACAGCAGTTGGTGAGAACGTTGTTATGGATAAAGCCATCGTGGCAGAAGATGTTGTCATCGGAAATAATGTTGTGATCGGATGCGGCGAGGAGGTACCGAATGTTCTGAAACCGGCTGTATATTCCTTTGGACTTGTGGCTATCGGCGAAAACAGCGTGATTCCGGACAGTGTCAAAATCGGTAAGAATACCGCTATCGCCGGTGTTACAACAAAAGAAGACTACCCTGACGGAGAACTGGCAGCCGGCCAGGTAATTGCAGCAAAGGACGGTGGGAAAGAATGAGAGCGATAGGTATTATTTTGGCAGGCGGTAATAATAACCGCATGAGAGAATTATCAAACAAAAGAGCAATCGCGGCAATGCCTATTGCAGGAAGTTACCGCGCGATCGACTTTGCCCTCAGCAACATGGCAAATTCACATATCCAGAAGGTTGCTGTGCTGACACAGTATAATGCCCGTTCCCTTAATGAGCATTTAAGTTCATCCAAATGGTGGGATTTCGGAAGAAAACAGGGAGGACTTTATGTCTTTACTCCAACCATTACCAGAGATAACAGCTTATGGTATCAGGGTACTGCAGATGCGATCTATCAGAACCTGAGCTTTTTAAAGAACAGTCATGAACCCTATGCGGTGATCGCTTCCGGCGATGGAATCTACAAGCTGGATTACAATAAAGTCCTGGAGTATCATATCGCAAAGCGGGCAGATGTTACCGTTGTATGTACTACATGCAAGGATCAGAGCCAGGTTGAGAGATTTGGTGTTCTTCGCATGAATGAGGACTGTCGGATCGAGGAATTTGAGGAGAAACCGATCGTTTCCTCCTATAATACGGTATCTACTGGTATCTATGTCATCCGAAGAAGGCAGCTGATCGAACTGATCGAGCGTGCTGCCCAGGAAGGAAGGCATGATTTTGTAAATGATATTCTTATCCGTTACAAAAATCTGAAGAGGATTTACGGATATAAGATCGATAACTACTGGAATAATATCTCTACTGCAGAGGCTTATTATCAGACAAATATGGATTTCCTGAAACCGGAGATCCGGAACTATTTCTTCAAACAGGAGCCGGCGATCAAAACCAAGATCGCAGATGTACCTCCTGCTAAGTACAATCCGGGTGCAACTGTGAAGAACAGTCTGGTGTCCAGCGGATGTATCATCAACGGAACTGTGGAGAATTCTGTTCTGTTCCGTGATGTATTTGTAGGAAATAACTGTGTGATCAAAAACTCTGTGATCCTTAATGACGTATATCTTGGAGATAATACGCATATTGAGAATTGCATTGTTGAGAGCCGGGATACCATCCGGGCAAATTCATATTACTGCGGCGAAGAAGGAGAAGTGAAGATCGTCGTAGAGAAAAATGAACGCTACGTATTATAAATGCGGAAGATCAGTTTTCCGCAGATACGGTTAGCGAAATGAAAGGGGCAAGTAGCAATGAATATTACAGATGTACGTGTGAGGAAGGTAGCAAAAGAAGGGAAAATGAAGGCCGTTGTGTCTGTCACAATAGATGATGAGTTTGTGGTACATGACATCAAGGTGATCGAAGGCGAGAAGGGGCTGTTCATCGCAATGCCAAGCCGTAAGGCAAGCGACGGTGAATATCGTGACATCGCACATCCGATCAATTCAGCAACAAGAGAGCAGATCCAGACGATCATCCTGGACAAGTATCAGGAAGTAATGGCTGAGGAAGCTGAGAATGAGGTTCTTATGGAGGCTGCGGAGTAAGAGAAGCAGCTTCAGGGGGGATTACATCAGAGAAGTATTCTCGTAGCTGATGATCTTTGGATTGAAACAGCATAGAATAAAAACTGCCGTTTTACAGATAAATCTGTGAGAGGGCAGTTTTTTTGTGCTCCGGAAAACAAAAAAAACGCTTTTCAGTTCATAAAAATTTAAATTATTACGTATTTGTTACAGAAATAAAATAAAATTATTGCTTTTTATGAAAAATGTGTTATACTAGAATCCATGAAAGGACGAAAGGTGTTTATATGAAGAATAGAAAAGTTTTCACATTACTGCTTACAGGTATGCTGACCCTTTCCATGGGAAGCACCGTATATGCATCAGGTACAGACGCTGCGATCGCAGAGGCACAGGCGGAGAAACAGGCCGCTGAGGAGGGTCTTGCGCAGGTACAGAGCAGCATCGGCACACTGGAGAGCAAGAAGCAGGAGCTGGAGAGCTATCTGGCTGATTTAAACGCACAGTATGAGGATCTTACCAACAGCATTTCTGAGCTTAGTATCCAGGCTGCTGAGAAGGAAGATGAATTAAATAAAGTAAAAAAAGAACTGAAAAAAGCAAAGAAAGCTTCTGCAGATCAGTATGAATCCATGAAGCTTCGAATCGCATATATGTATGAAAATGCCGGAACTTCCGCACTGGAGACACTGCTTTCTTCCGAAAGCCTTGCAGAATTCCTCAATCGCGCGGAGAATGCGATCCAGATTTCTACATACGACAGAGACATGCTGGATAAATATGTGAGTCTTCAGAAGAATATCCAGGAGAATGAGAAAAAGGTTGAGACGGAGTCCACAGAGATCGATGATCTGATGACGGAGCGTGCAGCCAAACAGCAGGAAGTGCAGTCCATGGCTTCTAGCACAAGCGATGATATTAACTCTTATGTAAACCAGATCAGCGCCAGCCAGGAAGAGGCTCAGCAGCTGATGGCAGATATCAGTAATGCAGACAGCAGTATTACCGCTTTGGTACAGCAGGCAGAGGCGGAGAAGGCTGCAGAAGAGAAAGCCAAGGCTGAAGCGGCAGCAGAGGCTGAGAGACAGGCAGCAGAGGCTGCAGCCCGGGAAGAGGCCGATCAGGATAACGAGGGCAGTGAAGAGGCTGATTCTGACGATGATTACGGCTATGATCCGGAGGAGGATACAACCGAGTCTTCCAGCAGCTCTACAAGTACAGACATTGTTGTAGAGGAGGAAGAGGAAGCAGATGATGTACAGTCAGGAAGTTCCGAAGATGTTTCCGTGGACAGCTCTCAGGAGGAGGGTTCCAATGATGAGACAGCTTCCGGGGAGACGGAAGATGCCTCTGCGGATACGTCCGATTCCGGTTCCGGTTCTTCCAGTCAGGGAACATATCTTGGAAACTTTACACTGACTGCATACTGCAACTGTGCACAGTGCTGCGGTACAGCCGGTAATCTTACCGCCAGCGGAACAGTTCCGACAGCAGGACGTACCGTTGCTATGGCAGGTGTTCCGTTTGGTACCAAGCTTCTGATCAACGGCACTGTTTATACGGTAGAGGATCTGGGAACTCCTTACGGACATGTGGATATCTACTGTGGAAGCCATTCTGAGGCATTAAGCTTCGGACTTCAGTCTGCAGATGTATATCAGGTGGGCTGATCCGGAAAAATCCATAGGAGAATATTTAAGAGAAATACAGCGCTGCAGGATCGTATGCTGATCCTTGCAGCGCTGCTTTTGTATGCATGACGCAGATATATGTTTCGTGAAGTGTAGTGTGTGGAAATTCACAAATTTCCTGCAATCCGGAGATTTTACAGATACGGCGTACCCGGGATCTCCGGATAGGTTCCCATACCGATGAGAAGCTCAAGGCCTGTCTGACGGCCTTCCAGTACAGCAGCTTTTACAGCACTGGCATCACCGGAGATGGCGATGATCACTTCATTGGAATGACTGGTACCGATATTCGGAGTCATATATTGTGTAATGGATACTGCTGCGGATTTCACGGCATTATCTGCCATCACAAGACCGATAGCAGCCGGAGAACCTGCCATGAAACCAAATGCTTCACCCAGAGGTGTGCCGAAGGCTTTATGGATAGCAGGACCTGCACTTGCGGAAAAAGCAAACTCCAGGTGGCCGGATTCGCTGATGTAGACCTCACCTGCATATTTGTTAGTCAGTTCCAGAGCCAGAGAAATGGCGTGACGCACGTCGGATACATCATTTCCGCCAAGGACGATATAGTTTCCATGACCGCCCCAGCCCTTGGTGTCTCTTGGAAGTTCAATGGAAAGGACTTCTGTATTTGTGGCTTTTACTGCATCGTCAATAGCTGTGATCTGGCCGGCAGCGCCTGTTCGGGAACTGAAAAGCCCCAGACAGTGGTATTGGGTACCTACGTTCATCTTTTTAAGCAGAGAATCATCAACTCCGGAGATCACGAGTCCGATTGTGTCAAGGACTGCGGTCCCTACAAATTCAGTCCGTGTGCAGTTGGTGCTGATGTTATGAATATCGTGTATATCCATGTGGAAAAATCCCCCTTTTTGCTGAAAACTCATTGGTTTCAGTATAGCATCAGAGAGGGAAATTTGAAAGTGAAAATTGACAATATCATTTGTAAATGGCAGGTTTACATAGTAGTAAACGGCATTGTAAAATGTAAACTAAAAAATAAAATTAAGTTGACATCCAAATTCTGCTGTGTTAAATTGTTAACAGCGAAAGAGCGGATATCATTTATAAAGGACAGGAATGATCTTCCGACAGGAAAAGCAGAAAAGGAAAGAAAGGATACAGATTATTATGACAACAGTGGCAGCAGGCAGAAGCAAGACGTATGATCTTGTTTACAGTGCAGTTTTTGCAGTAGTGATGGCAGTTTGCTCATGGATTTCCATTCCGGCACAGGTACCGTTTACTCTGCAGACATTCGGGGTATTTATGGCAGTTGGTGTGCTTGGAGGAAAAAGAGGAACTCTGGCAGTTCTGGTTTACGTTCTTCTTGGAGCAGTAGGAGTTCCGGTTTTTGCAGGATTTTCCGGAGGCATTGGAGCTCTTCTCGGAAATGCAGGTGGATATATCATTGGATTTATCTTTTCCGCACTTGTTATGTGGGCATTTGAGCACGTTTTTGGCAGAAAGCCGGTTGTTCAGATCATTTCCATGATCGTTGGACTGATCGTATGCTATGCCTTTGGAACCGCATGGTTTATGTTTGCCTACACAAGAAGCACAGGTCCGGTAGGCCTTATGGCAGTTCTTGGCTGGTGTGTGTTCCCGTTTATCATTCCGGATCTTATCAAGATTGCACTGGCTTATGTTTTATCAGGAAAGGTACGTAAATATGCAAGATAAAAGCAGTGCTGCGGCATATGCTTCTGATGAGGGCACAGAGGAAATAGTCATTCCTCTGCGCCCTCATCATGGTATGTGCCTGGCGTATTTTAAGGGGGAAGGCTACAGTAACGGTTTTACTGCACATATGGCCGAGATGCTGAAGATTTTTCTGGAGGGAAAGAAAATAAGGCTTCATGTGGATACGGATGAGATCTGCTCTGCCTGTCCGAATAATCTGGGCGGACATTGCGAAGCCGGAGATAAAGTGGCAGAGTATGACAATGCCGTGCTGGAAAAATGTGGACTGAAGGCCGGACAGACATTGCACTTCAGCGAATTTACAAAAAAAGTCCAGGAAAAAATCCTTGCGATGGATAAACGTAAGGAAATCTGTGGAAACTGCCAGTGGAACAGTATCTGCGAAGAACAGAAGAGCCGCTGGGCATAAAAGAAAGCAAAAATATAGAAATATAAAAAGTATATGATCTGAGAATGCCGGAGGAAATGGCAATGGCTGTTGCATTTCCTGAAATGATGTCTTGGAATATATACTTTTTTTGTTTGAAATATTAGATAATAATATAAATATTTTGAAAACAATTTTTAGTTGAGAAAAAAACAACAATAATCGCGAGGCTTTTTTGCCAGATATGTATAGACAAATAATTTAAGCATTGATAAAATGACGATATGTTAGTTTGGACAAACTAAAGCGTGCTTGACAGAGCACTTCTGCGGAAACTGACATATGTTGAATATTCTGCAGAAGAAATTTCAATTAACCAGAGCAGCTGTAAGGTCATGATCTGGTATAAAGTCGTGTAATATAAAAGACAAAGAGGAGGACAGGTATGCATAAGTGGAAGCTTTTTAAGAAGTCAGCTGCACTCGTTCTGAGTTCAGCGGTGATCGCGTCAGGAGTGCCGGTAACGGCAATGGCGTCTGAGGCGGAAGTTTTTAGTGACGTGTCAGAAGAAACACAAGGAGAGACAGCACAGGAAGAAGGAGAGAACGAGGATCAGGAGTCTGTTTCCCAGGGCCAGCCGGAAGTTGGTGAAGCTGATATTCAGTCGGAAGAGCCGGAAGAAAGTGATGCAGAAGCTATTCAGGAAGAAGTAGCAGAAATTTCAGCAGAAGAGATTCAACAGGAAGAGGAACCGCAGATCCAGGAGGATACAGAAGAGGCATTCGGTGATGGAGAAGCATTTATGGCAGAAGCAGGCGAGGTTCTTCAGGATGCTTCTGAGATCACTGTTGCAGGAGTGAAATATCTCTGGTCCATGCAGCCGGCAGAGGGATATACACAGATAGGAACAACAGGCGTTTATGTAAAAGTGGCAGATGGACAGACCGCTCTGAACGGAAAACTGTACGGAACGACAACTTTAAGTTATTCGGAATTTTATGCCGGGGATACCACTCAGGAGAGCTATGACGCTATCACTTCGGCAACAACGAGTAAAAATCAGATTTTTGCTAATGAGGACAGCACAGAGGTGACCTCTTCCGGATATCAGATCCAGGGTGTGAAGAATGTAAGTGTTGCAGTGGACGCGGAAACCTATGTAGATGCACAGGCGCTGAAAGCTGCTTCCAAGCTTCCGAGAGAGGGTGTCTATACAGAGGCAGCAGATATTACGCTGAATGAAGCACCGTCACAGGAAACAGGACAGTATAAAACTTTGAATACAGACGGAACATACAGTGCAACAAAATTCGATGTAAAAGCAACGGTCACAGATGCATCCGCCCAGATCCAGGCACCGTCGATCTGGGGTGATTACATGCTGGTGGTAAAAGAAGCCGGCACAAAATATCTCCGTAATTCCAGACAGGGTGATTTTGCTGTAGGCGGAAATACACTGGGAGTGATCCTTGAAACTGCCAGTGGTAAGAAGGTAGGACTTCGTCATACCTATGAAATCTGGGTACAGCCCTACGAACTTGCGTTTTCAGCAGGATCCGGGCTTATCGGGGAAAAAATTTCAAAGGTGACTTATATTACTCCGGACGGCTCCTATGTATATGAGTTCGGAGACAAAGCTCCTCTTGTAAAAAAACAGCCTGAAGCAGGAATGAAGGTACAGGCAGCTTTTGTAAAAGAAAATACAACCCAGGTTAAAGTTGATGACCTTGACAAATATGAAAACCCTAAGGTTTCCGTATACTACACAACAGGAAGTGGCCATGGTAAAAAGACAACGTATGTTGTAGATCATGCAGTGGCAGAGAATGGGGTGGTAACCTTTGACAGCAGTGTAGCCAGGGCCGGGGATGAGATCTATACGGTTATGATCTCTAGCGATAATTATGTGGATATGACAAAAAATATCACACTGACAGGCCAGCCGATCACGGTTTCCAATGTTTCCTATTACTGGGTAAAGGGAGCGGTGGATGGATATACACAGATTCCGGGAACAGATATTTATTATAAGGTGGCAAATGGACATCAGGCACTGACAGGAACACTTTACGGTACGGCATCTCTGTCATACGAGGAATTTTATGCGGGAGATGCAACGAGCCGCAAGTATGATTCCGTTACATCTGCCACAACCAGAAAAAGTACTGTTTTCGGAAATGCAGATGTTCAGAATCTGACAGAAAATGGCTATGAGATCGCAGGAGTAAAAAAGGTTAATGTAGCTACAGATGCAAAAACGTATGTAGAGGCGCAGATCCTTTCAGAAGCGGGAGAACTTCCGGAAAGCGGAGTATATACAGAAGCAGCAGGGATCACCCTGGGACGTACTCCGACGGTAGAGCCTGGGCAGTATAAAACACTGAATACAGATGGAACATACAGTGCTACAAAATTTAATGTAAAAGCAACTGTGACAGATGCGGAGGCAACACTCAAAACATCTTCTCGCTGGGGAGATTATGAGATTGATGTAAAAGAAACCAGCACAAAATATCTCCGCAATACAAAGAGTGATTCCGATTTTGCAGTTAACTCCGGGATTCAGGGAATGATCCTGGAAACAACAGACGGCGGAAAATATGGCATGCGTCATATGAACGAGATGTGGCTGAAGGTGTATAAGGTTGCCTTTGCAAAAGATACAGGTCTTGAGGGAAAAACCGTAAACAAGATCACGTACATTATGGCAGACGGCGCATATGTATATGAATTTGCAGATGGTATTTATGTTAAACCGCAGGCAACAGAAGAGATGGCTGTTTCTCCGGAATTTACGGACAGCACCCATGTTAAGCTTGCAAATCTTGATAAATACAAAAATCCGAAGGTATCTGTTTTCTATACAACAGGTGTCGGACATGCTTCAGAGACAACATATCTTGTACAGGATGCAGTAACTACAGGTGGAGTGGTTGCTCTGGATTCCACTGTAGCGAGACCGGAAAATGAAACCTATACAGTAAGAGTTTCCAGTGATGGTCATGCAGATGTTTCTGTTCAGCTGGTGTATGGAACGATTGCTTTTAAAGAAAATTCAGGAGTTCTTTATATCGGAAGCTCCAGACAGCTTGAAGCAACAGGCGAGAATTGCAAGGATGTAACATACGCTTCCGATAATGAAACGGTTGCATCTGTGGACGAGAACGGAAAAGTAACTGCGAAAGCAGCAGGAACAGCCGTGATCACAGCAACATCTGCAGCAGGAAAAACTGCACAGTACAAGCTTACTGTAAAAACGCCATCTGTAAAACTGAATGCATCAGCGAAGACGCTTTATGTAAAAGGATCTCCAGCTACAGTGACGCTGAAAGCAACGACCGCAGGTGTTACCGGAAAAGTAACCTATACAAGCAGTAAACCATCTGTTGTAGCTGTAGCCGCAAATGGAAAGGTAACTGCAAAGGCGGCAGGTACAGCTGTGATCACAGCGAAATGCGGAAATTATAAAGTAACCTGCAAGATCACAGTCAAGAAGCCGGCTGTAAAAGCTTCGGCTTCAGCGAAAACTGTATTTGTGGGTGGAACAAGCCAGATCAAAGTGGAAAAAACAGGCGTTAGTGGAAAAGTTACTTATACAAGCAGTAATAAATCCGTTGCAGTGGTAAGCGCAGGCGGAAAAGTAACAGCAAAAAAAGCAGGAACAGCTACAATTACAGTAAAATGCGGAAGCTACAAAGCAACCTGCAGGATCACAGTAAAAAAAGGTAGCCTGAAGATCACATCCAAAACAGCTGTAAGTGTAAAAGCAAAGAAAACAACAGCCATCAAGGCAGTTGCTACTTCAAAGGCAAAGATCACCTACAGAAGCAGCAATACAAAAGTTGCTACTGTAAGCAGCAAAGGTGTTGTTAAAGGTGTGAAAAAAGGAAAAGCTGTTATCTATGTAAGTAGCAACGGAATCACAAAAAAGGTAACAGTTACAGTGAAATAAGCATATATTTCACTTGAATATACTTGATATGTTATAAAGAACCTTTCCCAAAACTGCTTCGGGTCTGCGAAAATGCATGCCCGAAGCAGGAAAAAAGAAAAAATTCGATTTTTTTGAAAAATTTTAATTTTTTCTATTGACAAAGTACAGAAACTCTAATATAATAGCTCTTGCAGTTGAGCAACACACAAACAACTGAAACAGAATAACGAAGCGTGGCTCAGTTTGGTAGAGCGCTGCGTTCGGGACGCAGAGGTCGCAGGTTCAAATCCTGTCGCTTCGACTAACAGCTTGAGAATCCCTTGGTTGAGGGGTTCTTTTTTTGTTCGTGGAAAATGAAGGAATGTAAGTTTGTGTTACCTCAATGAGAAAAGAAAGGAGAAAGCCTTTGGTGAATGTCCCGAGCATGGACCACCAGGGGCTTTTTTATATTTACAGATGAAAATATTCTTGAATGCTTTAAATAGCAGTGCTATAATACAGATATAAAGAACAACCGCCCACAAGGGGTTGACCTTATAAGAGAAGATTAGAAAATCCCACCCTGTACTCGGCCAAAGTTTTGGGGTGGTTTTTCTATGTAAAGAATTACTTACAAAACGTTAATACGAACGTAAGCAATGCTAGAATGAACATGCCAAAAGCCATAAGATCTTTGAAGTCAAAATAATTGTTGTTCATCAGCACCACCTCCATCCTTTTGGGACTAGAGGTCAGCCACCCTGTAACACGATTGTTCCCGTACAGTGTAGCATATACGGAAAACCCTGACAAGCGCAAAATGTTCTAAGATAGTAATGCTTTTTTGACAAATGCGCTGTTAATATTCTGTTTCGGTGTACTGATTCGGGTATAGCCGTATTCTTTTGACTAACAGCTTGAGAATCCCTTGGTTGAGGGGTTCTTTTTTGTGTTTGTACATCCGGGAGCTTTTTTCAGTTGATGGAATGATTTCTCTCGATCTTCATATATATTAACGAAACCGAAATACCGGAGGGACGTGCGTTGGCTGGATATCAGCGTTTTGTTGCGTATGTGTACGAGTATCGGAAAGGAAAAAAAGATGGCAGCAGTGGTTATGTGAGGGTGGAGGCCAGAGATAGGAAATGCCGTGTGGAGGTTCATCTGCGCTGCGTTGGACTGGAGCCTGGAAGTCGGTGCAGAGTGTATGGGTTTGTGCGGCAGGAAGGGCTGATGGATGGTATTTTGATCGGAAGCTGTGTTACCGGGCGGGAACGGATCGAGTGCGCACTGGAGACGGATACAGGGGATATTGGAGGCATGGGAAAAAGTCTTCAGGAGCTTGGAGGACTGCTTCTGATTTCCGATGCCGGCGGATTCTGGGGAACGGAATGGGATGATCAGCCGATCCGGCCGGAGAATTTCCGCGAGTGGAAGAAAAAAGAAACGGAATCTCGGAAGGAAACGGAGAAAACAGGAACGGAATATCAGAAGGCGGCGGAGAAAAAAGGCAGAGAGCGGGAAGAAAAGGAAGAAGAAAATCAAAAAGATGGAACCTTGCCAGAAGTGCAGGAAAATCAAAAGGAGTCAGACAGGATCATGACGGTGGAGGAGATTCAGGAGGATGTATTAAAGACATCGGAAACCGGAAATTCATATCAGGCTCCCGGTCCGCATCCGCCGGAGCCACCGCGACCAGGCCAGCCATCACCGCATCCGCCGGAACCACCACGGCCAGGCCAGCCGTCACCGCATCCGCCGGAACCACCACGACCAGATCAGCCGTCACCGCATCCGCCGAAACCACCGCGACCGGAGCCATCTCGTCCACTTCCGGGAATACCCTGTGATGATCCCTTTAACGACGGCTATTTCACAGACTGCCGCAAGATCAGACCATCGGACTGCAGTGCCTTATGCAGAAAAAACGGCTGTTTCTGCAGCAACCGTTTTGTCATGTACGGATATCAGAATTTCGGCCATCTTCTGCTGTGCAGAAATCCCCGGGGACAGTACATACTGGGAGTACCCGGCGGATACAGCCAGCAGGAACGGTTTATGGCCAATATGTTTGGCTTTCCCTACTTTAAGGAATGTCCGGATATTCATATCCCAGGCGGAAAGGGAGGATACTGGTACTGTTTTATTAACATCTGATCAGAAAAATTTCGGCATCCATGCAGATAAGCAAACAGTTTTGCAAATCCGCAGATCACAGCTCCATACCACGAATTTCTACTACCGGGATCGTCTGAGACAGGATATCCCGGTAGTTTTTCATTTCTTCCTCGGAGCAGGCAGAGAATCCCGGTATCAGAACTCCGTCGGAATCCCGGTAAGCCTGGAGATAATAAGCTTTTGCACCGCTTAACCATCGGCTGATCTCCTGAAAATCTTTTTCGGAATGAAGTTCCCTCACAACTGTTGTACGAAATTCATAATCAAGGTGTCCGTCCAGCAGCCATCCGGCAGTTTCCCGGATCCCATCCAGATCAGCATGTACACCGGTAAGCACATGATAGTTGGAAGGACAGGCCTTGATATCCATGGCAACCTTGTTGATCAGGTCAGCTGCTGCGAGATTTTTTACCATGGAGGGGCGGGAACCGTTGGTATCGAGCTTCACATCATAGCCCAGCTCCCTGATCCTGCTGAGAAATTCCGGCAGCTCCGGTGCAAGTGTGGGTTCACCGCCGGAAATACAGACGCCATCGAGAATCCCCTTTCTTTTTTTTAGAAAAGCCAGGATTTCCTCCTGGGAATATTCAGGCTGGGTGTCAGGCTCCACGACAAGAGCTCCATTCTGGCAGAATGGGCAGCGGAAGTTGCAGCCGCCTAAGAATATGGTACAGGCTACCCTTCCCGGATAATCCAGCAGGGTTGTTTTGTTAAAGCCACATATTTTCATAGGAAAATCCCCTTGTTTCTCTTATTTATGATACTACAAGCATACTCTCCCCCGAAAAAAGCTGCAAGCCTTTTTAACCGAATCAAGTAAGTTTCCTGCGGAGTTGCGAAAAGCAGTAAGCAGAGATGGGGACTTGCTCATGGAAGAAAAAAACATATAATTTATGGGCTACACCTCCTGGGGCTGCATTGACCTTGTCAGTGCATCTACAGCAGAGCTGAAAAAACGCTACGGCTACATCTACGTGGACCGCAACGACGATGGAACAGGTACACGGAACTGTTATAAGAAAAAATCCTTCTATTGGTATAAAGATGTGATCGCTACCAATGGTGAGTCACTTCACAAATAATCTGGCTGCTTGACTTTCCGGAAAAAAGCAGATATAATGCATTCATTGACGCAGACAATGGAGTTCGCGAGAGCTTCCGTTGTCTGCGTTTTTCTGTCATACAATAAGAAAACGCTGCAGAAATTAGTGTGGAAATTTCTGTGGCGTTTTTGGCTGTGTGCGAATATCTGTTTTGCAGCAGATTGACATGAAATACCGGAAAAGCTATAATCGAACGGACAGAAGGCTGAGAGCAGTCTTAGTATGAACAGATAGGATCCCGGAGCTTTTTCCGGAATGTGAAGTTACAGGAGGAGTAAAAACGTGACAGATCAGGAACGTTTTATGAAAGAGGCGATCCGCCAGGCAAAAAAGGCCCGTGCATTGGAGGAAGTGCCGATCGGCTGCGTGATCGTGCATGAGGGAAAGATCATAGCCAGAGGCTACAATCGCCGCAATACAGATAAAAATACCTTATCCCATGCAGAGCTTAATGCTATCCGAAGGGCAAGTAAAAAGCTGGGAGACTGGCGTCTGGAGGGATGCACCATGTATGTAACGCTGGAGCCTTGTCAGATGTGTTCCGGTGCACTGGTACAATCCAGGATCGATGAGGTGGTGATCGGCTGTATGAACCCGAAAGCAGGCTGTGCCGGATCTGTGATGAATCTTCTTCAGATCGAAGGCTTTAATCATCAGGTAAAGATCACAGAAGGGATATTGGAAGAGGAATGCTCCGAAATGCTTTCCACATTTTTCAGGGAACTGCGGGAGAAAAAGAAGCAGGCAAAAATCCTGAAGAAGCAGGAAGCAGAGCGCCTTGCCGGGCAGACACAGTCAGAGAGAGCGGAACAGAACGAAAAATCCCGGGAGATTTACTCTTGACAGAATCCTGTGAAAATATCAAAATAAAATCATAAATGGATTTCACTATTACAGACAGAAAATCCATTCAGGTCAAACGAAAGTCGTTGATACAGGAACGACAGAAAATGGAGGAACAAAAAATGGAACTTGAAGCTTTAAGAAAAGACATGGTAGCAGCAATGAAGGCCAAAGATAAGGTAACAAAGGAAGCAGTTTCCGCACTGATCGCAGCAGTAAAAAAAGCTGCCATTGATGAGGGATGCCGTGATGACATCAAAGGAGAGCTTGTAGACAAAGTTATCCTGAAAGAGCTGAAAACAGCAAAAGAGCAGATCGACACCTGCCCTGCAGAACGTACAGATCTGAAAGAGGAGTATCAGGCAAGATATGATATCATTGCGAAATATGCTCCGAAGCAGATGGATGAAGCAGAGATCAAGGCTTATATCGAGGAGAAATTTGCAGATGTTCTGGCAACAGGAAATAAAGGCCAGATCATGAAGGCAGTTATGGGAGATCTGAAGGGAAAGGCAGACGGCAAGCTGATTAATCAGGTAGTTGCCGGATATTGTAAATAAAATAATAGCACAAAAAATCCCGCCGGATCAGTCATAAATGACGGACCCGGCGGGAATGCTGTTTATATAGAGATCATATATTATAACCTTTTTTACGCGCGCCGCACCTCGGAATGGTCTCACAGACGTTACCTTTACAGTTAACTCAGCCCAGGCACCCTCACGGCACACAAGAGCTTCTGCTTAGTGCTGCTGCATTCCTGCCCTGACACGGTTCACAGATTCCTGTTGCGTAAGACCCAGACGTCAACGCCACTTATAAAGGGCTGCTCTGCAAGATACAAGCCTCAGATTGGCATCACCCCTGCTGTAGCGGATTGCAGGTACAGGGCACCGCTATCTCCCCGGCTGCGCGGAATTTAATTATAGACTCTGAAACCGGATTTGTCAAGGTACAGACCGAAATAAATCAGTTCATATTAAGTGTACAGTACTGTACCGCCCCGTTTTTGGTGTTGCGAAGGGTGAAGCTGATATAGGCGGACTGCTTCGCGGAAAGATTTCCGATACGGAGCGTGGAAGAAGAAGCCCCGCTGTTAGGGGCGTTGTAATTGGTACTATACTGTGTATGGGTCCGGTTGTTGTTGAAAGAAACGCCTGTGATCTTCCAGCCATTTGCAGCGGTGCATTTCATGACAGCATTCTTCTGTGCCTTGTTGGCGTAACGAAAGGCGTTATGACCGGAGCTTTTGAATTTTCCGGCAAGATTGCCTTTTACACCTGTGATGGAGACGGATTTCAACGGGTTGACATAACGAAGCACCTTGATGGTGGAAGTATAGGTTTTATTTCCGACCTTGAAGGAAATCTTTCCGGTTCCGGGCTTTTTAACGGCAAAACCGATATTGTAAAAATGATCGGAGTGAGTGTACGGTTTTGCACCCTTGCGGAAAGCCACCGTGGTACTTTTGAAGCTACTGGAACCGAAGGAGTCCAGTGCGATCACAGAACCGCCGCTGACCACTTTAACATTGGATTTGAGAATGTTCTGTTTAGCAGGAATATTGCTGATCGAGATCTCATCGTATCCCAGGTCCTTTCCGGATGTGGGCATATAAACGATCCGGGTTTTGGAATAATTGATCGCTGCACTGGCGGCGAGAGGAGTCATGGCGCATACCATGGCTGCGGCTAATAAAGCGCAGGATAGTTTTTTGAGGATTTTTTTCATAGGACGCTCCTTTCCAGACGAAAATTTTCTGTAAACATACGAAAGTTACTGATAATTTTATTTTACGATGAGATACAGGTAAAGTCAATCAATACACTCGCTGTTTTCGTGCTTTTTTGGCTATTGTACACTGCCTGAAAATGCTTTATAATATTATATTGTGTAAAACTCTGTGAAAAGAGAGGATACAGTAGTTGTTCTGTAGAAATACGTCAGGTGGAATATCTGTCTTATATGCAGACAGCAACAAATAAAATGTGCACATAAGAGGGCACAGAATGGAGGATGCTATGATTAAAAGAATCGGTCTGCTGACAAGCGGTGGTGACTGTCAGGCACTGAACGCAACCATGAGAGGCGTTGTAAAGGGTCTGAGCAACAGCGTTGAGAACCTTGAGGTTTATGGATTTGATGACGGATATAAGGGACTGATCTACGGGAAATACCGTATGCTTACAGCCAGGGACTTTTCCGGAATCCTGACTCAGGGCGGAACTATTCTCGGAACATCCAGACAGCCATTCAAACTGATGCGGGTTCCGGATGAGAAGGGACTGGACAAGGTTGAGGCCATGAAACAGACTTACTATAAGCTCTGTCTTGACTGTCTTGTGATCCTCGGCGGAAACGGAACGCAGAAAACCGCCAATCTTCTCCGCGAGGAAGGCCTGAATATCATCCATCTTCCGAAGACCATTGATAATGATATCTGGGGTACAGATATGACCTTTGGCTTCCAGAGCGCTCTGGAGATCGCAACAAATGCCATTGACTGCATCCATACAACAGCTGCATCTCATGGACGTGTATTTATTGTTGAGATCATGGGACATAAGGTCGGAAGCCTTACACTGAATGCCGGTGTTGCAGGCGGAGCAGATGTGATCCTGATCCCGGAGATCCCATACGATATCAATAAGGTTGTAGAAGCCATCCAGAAGCGTAACAAGGCAGGCAAGCGTTTTACCATTCTTGCAGTAGCTGAGGGAGCTATCTCAAAAGAAGATGCAGAGCTTCCAAAGAAAAAATACAAAGAAAAGCTTGCGGAAAGAGCGAAGAAATATCCGTCTGTATCCTATGAGATCGCAGACCAGATCCAGCAGGTGACCGGAAGTGAGGTACGTATCACAGTTCCGGGACATATGCAGCGAGGCGGAGAGCCATGTGCATATGACCGCGTTCTTTCCACAAGGATCGGTGCCGGTGCAGCGCAGGCGATCATGGATGAGGAATACGGTGTTATGATCGGTGTCATCAACGGCAAGATCAAGAGGGTTCCTCTTGCTGAATGCGCAGGCAAGCTGAAGATGGTATCTCCAAAGGATCAGCTTGTAAAAGCAGCCAAACAGATCGGAATCAGTTTTGGCGATTAATGAATTATGAGTCATCTGGCCGCCGCGGGAGTCTTTCCGCGGCGACTGTGGCGAAGAGAAGGAGAGTTTTATGAGTTATACTGCTCTTTACCGTAAATTTCGTCCCGACAATTTTGACGATGTAAAAGGACAGGATCATATTGTGACAACACTGACCAACCAGATCAAGGCGAACCGTATCGGACACGCATACCTGTTCTGCGGAACGCGTGGTACCGGAAAAACTACGGTTGCAAAGATCCTGGCGAAGGCAGTAAACTGTGAACATCCTGTAAATGGCAGCCCCTGCAATGAATGTGCCATGTGCAAGGCCATTCAGGCGGGAACTGCCATGAATGTGATCGAAATCGATGCAGCCTCCAACAACGGTGTTGATAACATCCGTGAGATCCGTGAGGAAGTGGCTTATCGTCCAACAGAGGGTAAATACAAGGTTTATATCATCGATGAGGTGCATATGCTCTCAACAGGTGCATTTAATGCTCTTCTGAAAACATTGGAGGAGCCGCCTTCTTATGTTATTTTTATCCTGGCGACTACAGAGGCCCACAAGATACCGATCACAATACTGTCCAGATGTCAGCGCTATGACTTTCACCGGATATCCATTGATACTATTGCTGCCAGACTTTCCGAGCTTCTGACAGCAGAAGGGGTGGAAGCAGAGGAGAAGGCTGTACGCTATGTGGCAAAAAAAGGCGACGGGTCCATGCGAGATGCCCTGAGTCTTCTGGATCAGTGTATTTCCTTTTATCTGGGACAGGTGCTTACTTATGATAAAGTCCTGGATGTTCTGGGAGCTGTGGATACAGAGGTATTCAGCAGGCTTCTCCGAAAGGTTCTTTCCGGCGATGTGACAGGTTCCATCCATGTGCTGGAGGACCTGATCACAGGCGGCCGGGAGCTGGGACAGTTTGTATCAGATTTTACCTGGTATATGCGAAATCTTCTGCTTGTGAAGACTTCCGAAAATCCGGAGGAAGCCATTGATGTTTCTTCTGAGAATCTGAAGCTTCTGAAGGAAGAGAGCGGGATGACAGATGTGGAGACGCTGATGCGTTACATTCGTATTTTTTCCGATCTGTCCAATCAGATCCGTTTTGCAAGCCAGAAGCGTGTATTGGTGGAAATCGCACTGATCAAGCTGTGCAGACCGGCCATGGAGACAAATCTGGACTCTGTTCTTGACAGGCTTCGTGTCCTGGAAAAGCAGATGGAGGAACGGCCTGTGCAGCAGGTGATCGTTCGGGAGAGCGAGGCCGGTGGAGCCGGGGAACCGGGGGCGGCAGTGACCGGTACAGCAACGATACAGCAGCAGAAACCACAGAAGGCAGCTCCTGAGGATCTTCAGAAGATCGTGGCAGGCTGGCGTGCCATCGTGGGTCAGACTACCGGACTTTTCAAACAGTCCTTGCAGCGTGCAGTCCCCAAGTATAACGGAGAAACAGGAGATCCCATCCTTTATGTGGAATTCCAGGATTTTCTGGGGATGAATTATGTAGACAATCCGGAGGCGAAGAAAGAGCTTCAGGACATTATTGCTGCCCGGACAGGCAAAAGCGTGGAGATACATATGCTGGTAGCCAACAAACATCAGCACACCAATCTCGCGCAGATCACAGTAGACGATGCACTTCGGGAGAATATCCACATGGATATCGTAGTGGAAGAAGACCCGGATGAGGAGTCATAAATCCGTAAACAAAAAACAGGAGGAAAGTATTATGGCAAAAAGAGGTGGATTTCCTGGCATGGGTATGCCGGGAAACATGAATAATCTTATGAAACAGGCGCAGAAAATGCAGCGTCAGATGGAAGAAAACCAGAAAGCTCTTGAGGAAAAAGAGTTTACAGCAACAGTAGGCGGCGGAGCTGTTTCCGTTACAGTTTCCGGTAAACGTGAAATAACAAAGGTCACACTTTCCGAGGAAGCGGTAGATCCGGATGATATCGAGATGCTTGAGGACATGATCGCGGCAGCAACAAATGAGGCGCTCCGTCAGGTTGAGTCCGAGTCAGCAGCAGTGATGTCCAAACTCACAGGCGGCCTTGGCGGTCTTGGCGGAGGTCTTCCTTTCTGATGGAATATTACAGCAGCCATATCAATAAACTTATTGAGCAGCTTTCCCATCTTCCGGGGATCGGAGCCAAATCTGCCCAGCGTCTTGCATTTCATATCATGAATATGCCGAAGGACCAGGTGGAGCAGCTGACCGCCTCCATTACCGATGCAAGGCAGAATGTTCAGTACTGTAAGTGCTGTTACACGCTGACAGATCAGGAGCTTTGTCCGATCTGCGCCAATCCCAAAAGGGATCACAGCACGATCATGGTGGTTGAGAATACCAGGGATCTGGCAGCATATGAGAAAACAGGTAAATTTGACGGTGTATATCATGTACTTCATGGTGCGATCTCCCCGATGCTTGGGATCGGGCCGGATGATATCAAACTGAAGGAACTGATGAAGCGCCTTCAAGGGGATGTAAAGGAAGTTATTGTGGCAACCAATTCCAGTCTTGAAGGCGAAACGACAGCTATGTACATCAGTAAGCTGATCAAACCGACCGGGATCAAAGTAAGCCGTATCGCCAGCGGAGTTCCGGTGGGCGGTGATCTGGAGTATATTGATGAGGTGACACTTCTCCGGGCACTGGAAGGAAGAGTGGAACTATAACCGGATCAGGTGAAAAATTCCCTGAGGGATTGCAAAAAGTGATAAGCAGCCAGGAAATTTCCCCAGGTTATAAAGGAGGTGAGACTGGTGGCAAAAAAGAAAGCAACCTCATCGGATGTGGCAGCACGCGCAGGAGTTTCCCAGGCAACGGTATCCATGGTGCTGAACCGGAAATATAATGTTTCTTTTTCGAGAGAAACTGTGGAGCGGGTGGAGCAGGCGGCCAGAGAGCTTGGCTATGAGCTTCCCGGACGTCGGAAACACAAAGCTGACAGAAAAGAAAAGCTGATCGTTGTTTTCTGCCCCACACTCACCAGTCCCTATTATGTACTGCTGCTTCAGGGGATCGAGGCTGTGGCCAATGAGCAGGGATATGGGGTATTTATCTGCAACACCCAGCGTGATGCGGGGTTGGAAGAAAAATATCTCCGTATGATGCAGACCATGCGGCCGGCAGGGATCATCTATACCTGCAATCCTCATCCGGATTTCCAGCATCAGGTAGAAAAGATTGCAAAAGAAACACCGCTGGTCATCATCAGCAACAAGGAAAAAACAACCACGGTAGATGCTATCAATCAGGACAACACAGTGGTAGGAAGGCTGATGGCCAGACATCTTCTTGATCTGGGGCACACGGATGTGGCATTTATCACGCCGCCACTTACCAGACGGCAGTGGCAGCGCTCCAAGCGTGTGGAGGGTTTTGTCCGCGAGTTTGAAAAAGAGGGAAAAAAGGATCATGTGCTCATCAAGGCGGCAGATGAGTCCAATGACAGAAAGATCCCGCGGATGGATTCCGAGTATGCCATGGGCTACGAGCTGACCATGGAGCTTCTCCAGGAAGGACAGAAATTTACGGCTATCGCAGGACAGAATGACATGATGGCCATAGGCGCCATTGATGCGCTGCATGAAATGAGGATACACGTTCCGAAGGATGTTTCTGTCATAGGGTGCGACAATATTTTTTATTCCGGCATCCGCAGGATCTCCCTGACAACCATTGATCATTTTGTTGCGCTGAAGGGAAGAGATGCCTGTGACATCATCATCCGTAAGATCGACATGAATGATAAATTTTACCTGGATGAAAGACCTGCCAGCCTGTATAATATCGAATATACCCCGAAGCTGATCAAGCGCCGCACGACGGGGTATGCAAGACTGGACAGAAACCAGTCTGATGAACAGAAAAATAAATAATGGCGCAAAAATTATTAATAATAATATATAGAGAGAGTTTCCATGACACATTTGAATAGAAACCTTGTTAGCTACGATAATTACGGCGATATTCGAATTGAGGAAAATGGAAAGAAGCTGTTTTGGGTGAAAAAATTGACAGGCACTATTAATAAAATGTTATTTTATTAATAAAAGATTTATTAATAAAAAGCAGGTGCCTTGACCCCCGCAATGAGTTTGTTATAATGGAATCATCAAGAAAAAGAACGAACGTAAACAGGAGGAAAAAACAATGAAATTTTTTATCGACACAGCTAAAGTAGAGGATATCAGAGAAGCAAATGACATGGGAGTTATCTGTGGAGTTACAACAAACCCGTCTCTGATCGCCAAAGAAGGAAGAGACTTCAACGAGGTGATCAAAGAGATCACAACGATCGTTGACGGACCGATCAGCGGTGAGGTTAAAGCTACCACAACAGATGCTGAGGGAATGATCCGTGAGGGACGTGAGATCGCAGCGATCCATCCGAACATGGTTGTTAAGATTCCTATGACAACAGAGGGACTGAAGGCAGTTAAGGTTCTTTCCTCTGAGGGGATCAAGACAAACGTTACTCTGATCTTTTCTGCTAACCAGGCACTTCTTGCAGCAAGAGCAGGTGCTACATATGTATCTCCGTTCCTTGGAAGACTGGATGACATCTCCACAGATGGCGTTGAGCTGATCCAGCAGATCGCTGAGATGTTTGCAGTTGCAGATATCCCGACAGAGATCATCGCAGCAAGCGTTCGTCATCCAATGCATGTAACTGCATGTGCACTTGCAGGCGCAGATATCGCTACGGTACCGTTCAAGGTAATTGAGCAGATGACACATCATCCGCTGACAGATGCAGGTATCGCTAAATTTCAGGCTGATTACAAGGCAGTATTCGGTGAGTGATCGAAACCTCTTTTATATACAAATTCCCTGTGAACAGCAGGGCACTAAAAAGGAGACATTTATAACATGGATAAGTTAGAACTTCAGAAAGTTGCCAACGAAGTCCGCAAGGATATCGTAACAGCAGTCCATGCAGCAAAGGCCGGCCATCCGGGCGGATCCCTTTCTGCAGCAGACGTGTTCACCTATTTATATTTTGAAGAGATGAACATCGATCCGAAGGATCCTAAAAAGGCAGACCGTGACCGCTTTGTCCTTTCTAAAGGACATACAGCACCGGGACTCTATTCTGTACTTGCAGAGAGAGGATATTTTCCAAAAGAGGATCTGAAAACACTTCGTCATCTGGGCTCCTATCTTCAGGGACATCCGGATATGAAGCATATTCCGGGCGTTGATATGTCCAGTGGTTCTCTTGGTCAGGGAATCTCTGCAGCAGCAGGTATGGCTCTTTCTGCCAAACTCAGTAATGATGACTATCGAGTATATACATTGCTGGGTGATGGTGAGATCGAGGAGGGCCAGGTGTGGGAGGCAGCTATGTTCGCAGGCTTCCGTAAACTGGACAACCTGGTTGTGATCGTAGATAACAATGGACTTCAGATCGATGGTGACATTGCAGATGTATGCTCCCCGTATCCGATCGACAAGAAATTCGAAGCTTTCAATTTCCATGTGATCAATGTTGCGGACGGCAACGATATGGATCAGCTGAAGGCTGCTTTTGATGAGGCAAGAGCTACAAAGGGTATGCCGACAGCTATCATCATGAAAACAGTAAAAGGTAAAGGCGTTTCCTACATGGAGAACGCAGTAGGCTGGCACGGAAAAGCTCCGAATGACGAGCAGTATGCACAGGCAATGGAAGATCTGGAGAAGGTAGGTGAAGCATTATGTCAGAAGTAAAGAAAATCGCAACGAGAGCAAGCTACGGCAGTGCCCTCATAGAACTAGGAAAAAAACACGAGGATCTTATCGTTCTTGACGCTGACCTTGCTGCAGCTACACAGACAGGTATGTTTAAAAAAGAATTCCCGGAGCGTCACATTGACTGCGGTATCGCAGAGTGCAACATGATGGGTATTGCAGCAGGAATCGCTTCCACAGGTAAGGTTCCCTTTGCAAGTACTTTTGCAATGTTTGCAGCAGGACGTGCTTATGAGCAGGTTCGTAACTCCATCGGATATCCGAAGCTGAATGTAAAGATCGGAGCAACTCACGGCGGTATTTCTGTAGGTGAAGACGGCGCCACACATCAGTGCCTGGAGGATTTTGCCCTGATGAGAGTGATTCCGGGCATGGTCGTTGCAAGTCCTTCTGATGATATCGAAGCAAAAGCTATGGTTGCTGCTGCTTACGAGCATCAGGGACCGGTATACATGAGATTCGGACGTCTTGCTGTTCCGGTTATCAATGACAGACCGGATTATAAATTTGAGCTTGGTAAGGGCATCGTTCTCCGCGAGGGAAAAGATCTTACCATCATCGCAAACGGACTTTGCGTTGCACCGGCTCTTGAAGCAGCTGAGAAGCTTGCAGCAGACGGAATCGATGCAAAAGTGATCAATATCCATACCATCAAGCCTCTGGATGAGGACCTTGTTGTTGCAGCTGCCAAAGAAACCGGCAAGGTTGTAACTGTTGAGGAGCATTCCATCATCGGCGGTCTTGGCGGAGCTGTATGCGAGTGCCTGGCTGAGAAGGCACCGGTACCGGTTAAACGTATCGGAATCCATGATGTATTCGGTGAGTCCGGTCCGGCATTAGAACTTCTTCATAAATACGGTCTCGATGCAGAGGGTATCTATAAGCAGATCAAGGAGTTCGCATAATCAAGATCAACAGGGGATAAGTCTGTTTCTGCAGGAAGTATCTTAAGGATCCCGCAGGCGATCACATCTGCAAGTGCTACCACGGTGGAGAGCCGAGTAGTCTGCAGGGTAAGCTGCTCCATGATTCCGGCAGTATTTACAATGCCGGTGATATGGATGTCCCCTACAGGTGGAAGATCTTTCTGAACACCAGCACCTGGGTAAAGTGCACCATTTCCAATGGTCACATAGCCCAGGTGTTTTTTTTGTCCAAGAGAAGCGTCTATGGCAATCACAAGGGCGTGTGGATGAAGCCTTGTGATAAGCGATGAAGTTTTTTCCAGGTTCAGGGCATGGACCGGGCAGGAAAGAGTGCCGTAGACAAAAATATGTCCGGTTTCATGAGGATGAAGAAGGTGTCCGATATATGGGCCTAAACAATCTCCGGTAACACGATCACTGCCAATGCATAAAAACACGATCTCAGTCCATTTTTTAGGACAGTGAAGAATGCATTTTTTCAGAAGATAAGCAATCTCGCCGGATGAACCGTTTTTTCCGGCATCAATGTAAAAAGCCATGAGAAACCTCGATTCTTTTTTCACTCTATCATATCCTGAAAAAAGGAAAAATATGCATGGTGCGGAATCTGTCGCTAAATTCTGTGGACAGACTCTTACATTCTGCTAAAATCCGCATTTTTACTGTGCTATGCTTGGACAGAAGGAGTGATATGAGATGATAGAAGTCATTTATAAGGAGGACACAACAGAACAGGAAGCCGCACAGGAATCGTTTTCCATGCCTAGAAATGTAAGGCAGATCGGGCTGGCGAACGGAGATTACAGGATTTATATAGAAGATTATGTATACACATTTCTCTGCAGCCTGGCAGAAGATGAAAAGCCGGAAGGCCAGGGAAGTGTGGCGGTACTTACAGGTGAAATTCAATGGACTGCAGATATGACCTGTATTTTTATAAAAGGTGCCATTGCAGCAGACGGCATGGAGGCTGCGGCAGAACATATTGACTTTTCGGAAAAACTCTGGCAGAAACTGCAGGAGGATAAGGATCAGTATTTTCCGGAGCAGGAGATTGTGGGATGGTTTTTTGCACAGCCTCAGATAGCAATGGAGATCACGGAGCTTTTTGTGAAAGTACATCTCAGACATTTCGGAGGGGAAAAGATCCTGATGCTGATGGATCCTGGAGAACGGGAGGATGCCTTTTTCCGTTATGATGGCGGCATGATGGCAAAACTGAGCGGGTATTATATTTATTATGAGAAAAATTCTCAGATGCAGACGTATATGATCGAACGCAGCCAGAAAGAGGGCGGAGAAGCATCCGAGGAAGTGGAGGACAGGGCTGTCAGAAATTTCAGAAAGATCATAGACAGTAAAAATCCGGAGGAACGGGGAGAAGAGAAAACTTCTGTTTTTTCTTATGCGGCTACGGTGTGTCTGGCACTGGCAGTTCTTGTGGCTGGAGTGGGCTTTTATCGGAATCAGCAGGAAAAAACAGAGGTTCCGGAAGATTATCGCGCCGCTTCTGCTTCGGTGGTGCAGATAACACCTGCAGTAACAGAACCGGTGCGGAGTGTATCGGTTTCGCCAAAGGCGGTGCAGACGCAGAAACCGGTGCAGACACAAAAACCGGTACAAACGCAGGAAGTTGTGCGGGGAACTCCGGTCCCGACGGAAACCACGCAGAAAAGAGAAAAAATCTCAATAACACCGGAACCTCGAAGGTCAAAAAAACAGTCTGTTTCAGAAGCAACGCAAAAAAAGGATAATAAAACAGAAGAGAAAAAAACAGAAGAGACTTCAGTGGCTGCAGAAAATCCAAGGGAAACTTATGTGATCCGCCCGGGAGACACCTTGTATCAGATCAGTCTGAACCGCTATGGCACTGTAGCGGCGATGGAACAGATCTGTGCATTAAACGGAATTTCTGCCAATGAGATCATTTATCCCGGGCAGGTAATTGTACTACCCTGATGGAGTGTGCTATAATAACTGGAAAACCAATTACAAAATAAAATACTTAAGGTAAGGGATACGGTTGTGAATATCATAAAAAAAATACAGAAAAAACAAAAGCGTAAAAAGCTGATGAGGCAAAAAGCCAGGCTTGCACAGGAACAGGCTGCACAGGAAGGCGCTCACTACGGGAGAACTTCTCATCGCCGAAGGATTTCAAGAAAGGGAAAAAAGGTGATCACAGCGGCAGTGATCGCTACTGCAGTCTGCCTGGTTTTTCTCTATGCAGAAAAAAGAAGCTATCACAGCTATAAAGTATTAAATACAAGCGAACAGGAAGATGTTGTGTCCACACAGTATGTGGACATGGATGGAGATATCCTGAGATACAGTCCGGATGGAGTATCTGTTGTGGACAACAGCATGAATACGATCTGGAATGAAACCTATACAATGCAGAATCCTATTGCAGATGTGAATGGAAGCAGGGCGGTTGTTGCAGACAGCGAGGGAACATCGCTTTATATCTGCGACAAAAAAGGTGTGACCGGAACTGTAACAACATCTTATGCTATTGTAAAAGTGCGGATTGCATCGAATGGAATGGTTGCAGTGATCCTGGACAATGATGATAATACCTGGATCAATTTTTATAATCCGGATGGCAGTCTGGTTGCGGAAAATCTGACTAAGATCGATGATCCGGGATATCCCATGGATGTAGCAGTGTCTGATAACGGAGTGATGATGGTAACATTCCAGTATGTTGATGGAAGCAAGACTACCAGCTATGTGGCATTTTATAATTATGGGGATGTAGGGCAGAATGAGGATGATCGGATCGTAAGTGGTTATACCTATGAGAATGTAGTGATCCCGCAGGTGGAATGTATCAGTGACAGTAAGTATATTGCTTTGCGAGATGATGGATTTTCTACTTACCAGGGAAGCCAGATTCCCAAAGAAAGCAAAACAGTCAATGTAAAACAGGAGATCGTAAGTACATTTTTCAGTGATGACAGGATTGGCCTGGTATTTAAAAACAATAATAAAGATGATCTGTATACAATGGAAGTTTATAGTATGAGCGGACAGCTGAAATTCCGTAAAAATTTCAATATTCCATATACGACTATAAAAATGAGCGGAGATAATATCATCATGTATAACAGCTCGCAGATCTGCGTGATGAACAACCGTGGCGTACAGAAATATGCCGGAAATGTAGATGGAACGATCCGGGATTTCTTTAAGATCGGATGGAATAAATATCTTATGGTACTGGATACAGGCGTCAGCACCATAAAATTCAGTTAAGGGGGCAGATATGAACTGGACATGGCTTGGACTGGCTGTGCTGGTCCTGCTTGCCTTTTCCATGGTGGATGGATACAGGCATGGCTTTGTAAAAGAAGTAGTATCTGCATTGCTTGTTCTGATCTCCGTTGCTCTGGTATGGCTGATCAATCCTTATGTGAATCAGTTCATACGTGAGAATACGTCTGTTTATGAAAAAATCCAGACTGCCAGCGGATCATTTGTGGATTCTCTGGCAGATGGAAAAGAAACCATGGATGAGGAGGAACAGAAGGCATTGATCAGCAGCATGGATATTCCGGATCTCCTCCAGAAGGGGATAACAGAAAATAATACGGCATTGGTGTATCAATATCTGGCGGTTAATACATTTGCAGGGTATATTTCCGGATATCTGGCCAATGTAGCAGTGAACTGTCTTTCTTTTTTGGTATCATACATACTTTCCTCAATCCTGATCCATGTGCTGGCGTATGCCATGGATCTCCTGGCAAGATTGCCGGTCATCCGTGGGATCAACAAAATAGCCGGCGCCGTAGTAGGAGGCATGAAGTGTATTGTTTTTGTATGGGTCGGAATGCTGGTACTTACGATTTTATGCAACACGGAAATAGGGCAAAAGGGTCTGGGACTGATCCGGGGTGATACAGTACTGGATTTTCTTTATGATAAAAATATTTTTATCCGTATTTTTACAGGAATATTTTATGGTGGGTAAAAGAAACCGCATTTTGCAGACGGAAAAGCACCAGGATACAGGTGGTGACCATGTCTGTGAAATGCGGTTTTTGGCGAAAAAATACGTTTTTTAGAAAAAAATGAAATTTATGTAAAAAACATGTTGACAGGTAATGGGAAAAATGATATTCTATCAGAGTTGTTAGGAACAAATTGTTTTTAAGAAACAGATAAATACATCTGCTTTCAGAAAAATAAAAAAGTAGTTGACAAAAGACAGAAGATATGATAAAGTATCCAAGTCGTCAACGAAACGACAACAAAATCTTAACTCAAAAATGTTTGAAAAAACTTAAAAAAGTGCTTGACAAACAAAAAGAGATGAGATAAAATAAACGAGCTGTCTGAGAGACAGACACAACAAACCTTGATAACTAAACAGTGAAACACATACGATTCTCGAAAATTTCTTTACATTTAAAGAACGGTTTAAACAAACCAAAAGCAGTAAAAACGAGAGATAGCCAAACGGTTGTCTTGAGTAAAAGATTCAAACACTTTATCAGAGAGTTTGATCCTGGCTCAGGATGAACGCTGGCGGC